>Ga0193740_1000302_pt1 | contig 14367 bp, 4 predicted proteins | sample L2s1metaG_FD_145072 | JGI IMG/M metagenome (GOLD analysis project Ga0193740, IMG submission 145072) | Soil microbial communities from a riparian zone of the East river system, Colorado, United States - L2s1 | ecosystem: Environmental > Terrestrial > Soil > Riparian zone | place: USA: East River... | reverse complement strand
AGCAGGTAGCTATAATGTACAATTGGTTGTGTACAGCACTCCTGTTTGTACTGATACTGTTTATAAACAATTATCAGTTCATCCCAATCCCTTCGTCAGCATTTCACCCAAGGACACATTCTTATGCAGGGGTGATTCGTTAAACATTAATGCCCATGATGGTATAAGGTATGAATGGTCATCCAGCAGCCCATTCTCAAGTTCTCATTCTTCGTCAATAAAGGTCTCTCCCACATCCGATGCAGTTTATAAAGTAAATGTGACCAACCAACATGGTTGCAGCAGCCGTGATTCTACTGTAACCAGGGTTTCACAACCTTTCAAAATAACAGTCAATCCCCTGACCGACTCAATTTGTTATTCTTTCAGTACTCAGTTGAATGTAGAAGGAGCTGTCAATTATAAATGGAGTCCCTCAATAACTTTGAACAGCAGCACTGTTTCAAACCCTATAGCGACTCCTGCAGCTAATACAACTTATACAGTAGTTGGCTATGGTTCGGATAAATGTTTTACTGACACCGCCAGCATTAAAATTGTAGTTCATCCTTTACCTCGTGTCAATCTTGGAAGAGATACAACTCTTTTAGTAGGGTCGACTATTTATCTTCAACCGCAATTAAGTAATGATGTGACCAAAATTTTATGGACACCTTCATTTTATCTATCATGCATTACCTGCACGAATCCTTTGATCAGTCCAAAAGAAAATATCAATTATATAACAACTGTTCAAAACAGTTTTGGGTGTACAGCAACAGATACCTTAAAAATAAAGTTGCAATGCACTGACTCCGGCCTATTTATTCCTAACAGCTTTACGCCTAACAAAGATGGAGTGAATGATGTGCTTTACCCAAGAGGAAAAGGAATTAAAACAATTAAATATTTCAGAATCTTCAACAGATGGGGCGAGTTGATTTTTGAAAAAAGGGACTTCAACATTGATGACAAAAACATGGGTTGGGATGGAACCTACATGGGTAAGGATTTACCGACCGATGTCTTTGTATACAGCACCGAGATGATATGTGATGGCGGAGAATCCTTTGCCCTTAAAGGAACTATTATGATCATTCGTTAAATAAGCTTGAAATGAAAAAACTAATTCTTTTTAGTCTGATTCAGGTTTTCGTGGTGGCTATATTAACTGCTCAGGATATTCATTTGTCGCAGTTTTTTGAAACACCTTTGTTACGCAACCCCGCTTTAGCTGGTGTTTTTACAGGAGACGTGCGTATTCAAACGGTTTATCGGAATCAATGGAAAACAGTTGGATATCCTTATACAACAAAAGCATTAAGTGTCGAATACAAATTTGTACTTCCCCAGTCCAATGATTTTCTCACTGTAGGACTGCAGGCTTTTCATGATATTGCAGGGGTAACACGCCTCACAACAGTTGAATTTTTGCCCGCTATCAACTTTCATAAATCTTTAAGCACCGAAAAAAATATATTCTTATCTGCAGGTTTCGCAGCAGGGCCAGTTCAAAGAAATTTCGACGATAAACGGCTCACATTTGACAATCAATATACCAATGGCAGGTTTGATCCCTCTGCTCCATCCGGAGAAAATTTTTCCTATTTCAAAGCCAGCTTCGTGGATTTTGCTACTGGTTTAAGTTTTAATAGTTCCCTCTTTGATGGAGGAAACGTTTATGTGGGTGCCTCGCTTTACCATTTTAATAAGCCTACAAAAAATTATAATCACGTACAATTTTTTTTAGATCCAAAAATTCAGGGCAATGCCGGACTGAAAACACCTTTGAATGATCGCGTAGAATTGCTGGTAGAAGCGAACTATCTCAAACAAGGTGCTTATTCAGAGGCCATAGCAGGGGGGCAACTGCTATACTACGTAACGGATATGAGTGAGTCAGCCAACATCAAATCAGTTGCGTTTGGAGGAGGAGTTTTCATTCGTTTGAAAGATGCGATTGTGCCTGTTTTAAAACTAAATTATAACAATGTGGACGTTGCCCTTAGTTACGATATCAATATATCAAGCTTATCAGCAGCTACCACAGGTAGAGGCGGATACGAGATGTCTCTTTCCTATAAAGGATTTACCAGGTCAATGAATTCAAGTTTGAACATGGTAAGATGTCCAAGGTTTTAGTTTCTAAAAAAACATTAACGAATTCGGCTCAAAAGACCGATTCCTCTTAGATTGAAAATCAGTTCAAAGCAAGAAGCATTGATTAAAAATTGCACATTTTTTTTCATTAAGGAAAAATGAATAAACGGGCTATTCAAGTTCACCTTAAAAAGTGAATACCCTTTAAGTGAATAGGCAGTAATTTGAAATAACTACATTTAATTGGAATCATTCTAACTGATTCCCTTACTGAACAACACGAATGGTCTGCGCCCCATGATACGAATGTATCTCCCCATTATACATAGCATCGGCACTCACAGGTCCCTGCTTAAATTGTCCCAGTGAAACAGCACGAACAGCATAGTAATATCTCTGCCTGACAGCGCTTGCATTCACAAAGAAATTTATACGGTCATCGCGAACATCCAATGCAACAGGTGCAGCCTCATTTTTAATCCAATCCATACCTGGAATCTCTTTGGTTCTTGGGTTTTCAATCTCAAAACCGGCAGGTAATAAATCCGTTAACACGATATTTTGAATGGGGGAATTGTATGCACTCTCCAGGGTCAATTCAACAATGATCAAATCGTTTTGTTTGAATGTTGTGCCGTTAATCTGGTTCCCGAAACGGTCGAAAAATTGTCTTCTTACTTTAATGTAATTGTCTTTCTCTTTATAGGCACCAGTTGAACTGATTCCTTCGGCAACCCAGGTATAATATAAACGTCCGGTTCCTTTTGTTACAATCTCCACTGAACCCGATTTTATCATTTCGTTATTACCCTTCCAGTCACCATTTACGTTGGCAATGGTCTGTCCGTTTACCTTTATTTGTGCTGTCGCATTTGATTTTCCTTCTGCTCTTGCAATCTTTCCCAATGCAAGGAAAGAAAATGCTGCTTCCTGCGTATTGATCCATGGATCTCTTTTCAAACGGTCGGCAACATGTTTTGTCATGACTGGAATTTGTGCATTACCCGGATCAATATCGACCAGCGTATTTAATGCAATAGCCTCATCCCGCAATGCGCTGTAAAAGCTTCCGCCTGTTTCCTGTACCGATTCTTCACCACTGAATGATTGTGGAAGCATTTGCGTGTATGACCGTTTATCTCCGGAAACTGAATATGCAGCCGACAACAAATACTTACTATCCAATGCAAGCAATGCCTGGTTGGCTTTGTAATAATTCATGGCAGCCACATCGCTTCTTCCTGCCAGGGCCAAAACATAAAGGCTGTAGGCCACTTCCTTTGGAGCGATCTTTTTATTTTGATTGCGATTATAATAGTAACTGATGGTTTCTTTAGTTTTCAATCGATTTGCCAGATAAGAAAGCATCGTTTCAACCAGGCTATTGTCCACATCAAAACCCGCCTTTCTTGCTTCCAACAGAAAGTGCGCAGCATACACCGTAGTCCACCAGCTTTCTGTGCCTTCGCCGTCCCAAAGCATAACAGCACCGGTATACAACTGTCGCATTTTTATTTTTCGAATCGCCTCCATCACATTAGAATTAGCATTTTGCTGGCTACCATTTTTTATACCCATTGCATTGGCAAAATCGCCATAATACAATTGAGGAAATGCAGCAGAGACAGTTTGCTCGGTACAACCATAAGGATATTGAACGAGATATTTGAGTTGACTGTAGATTTCTGCAACTGGTGACCGGCTAATGATCAAATCATAGCGTAAACTACCTGGAATAAAATCGCTTTGGGGTATATTGATCCTTTGAGAACTACCCCCCGCAATTGATCCCGCTCCGGATATTTTTTGCAAGGTTGATGGGGGACGAACTGAAATCTCCGTTTCTTCCTTAAACTTTTCTCCCAAAGCATTTACATTGATGGTAATCTTTCCAACATTTATAGTTGGCGCAGCAACAATTTGAAAAACTGTTCTTTCTTCATTGTTTGGAGCTATGGAAAGATTTTGAACATTTGCACCTAAAACTTTTACAGACCCACTAACTGAAACGCTTGCCTGACCATTTGCTGTTTTGTTCGTTGTATTCGTGATTGTCACAGGAACCGAAACAGTATCACCCGGACTCATAAATCTTGGCAGGGCACTACTCAATACGATCGGATCTGCAACCGTGGTTGTGGTTTCAGAAGCGCCGAATTTTTCATCTTTGAACGCAACAGCCATCAAACGGATTTGCCCATTGAAAAGGGGTACATCAAATTCAAATTCGGCAACGCCGCTTCCGTTTGCCTTTTTCAATCCACTCCAGTACGACATGATCTTAAATCTTTTGGCAGGCATTGGATTCACTCTTTTCTCCAGGCTCAATTCACCATCACCCCCTGTACTGCTTAGTCTTCCTCTTAATTCAGGAAATAAAAACGGGTACATATCAAAAGCATTTACCTGCAAAGCTTTTTTCTGGTAGTAATAACCGTATGGATCCGGAGTTTTAAAATCTGTTACCTGCAAAACTCCATTATCCACTGCAGCCAGGGTTACGTAACTGCCGGGAATTGCTTTCACTCTTACTTTTTGGTGTGCGTTGGAACGGGATGATTTTTGAGCGGTTATTTCAACCGGAATTTTTCTTCCTTTCTCTTCCACCCTGATGTTTTGAAAACCATGTGCAACGGTTAATGGGATTCCTGAAATTTCATGCGGCTTGATCAGGGTTGCTGTGATATAAATATTTGGAACGTGTTCGCCGGTTAGTTTTAAATCGATGCTGGCTAATTTTTTTGTTACATCCACATACTGATAAGACAGCACATGATCCGTTTCCACCGTCACCAACATCTTTCCACTGAAAGGAGTCTTGAATGTCAGCTTAGCATTATCACCGCTGTTATAAGATTCCTTACCGGGTTCAATGTCAATATTACCCTCTGTGTTTACTTCAAATGAAGTGTTTTCGGCTCCCCAGGATCCATAACTATAAAACTCTTTACTGATATAAACATTAGCTCCCGGACGATATACCCTTATTTCATAATCGCCCGGCGAACGGGGAACATAATTGAATACAGTATTCTCGCTGACAGTAATTTGATGGTCTGCCATCACCTTATCTTCCTTTTGTGACTCATATGTAAAATATCTTCCACTGCGACTGAGTACAGTCCTGTATTCATGTTTGATCACCTCAACCCTGGCTGGTGCCGCGGATACATTTCCGTCTTTATTCAAAGAAACCAATGAAAACTTTACGGGCTGATTCAGGGAATAATAGTAATAACCATCAGTTTTAATACCGTTAAAAATACTTTGAGTATAGATGTCGCAGGAAGTCAACCTGCTTACCGGTCTTCCTGTTTCATCAAATACTGTTGTATAAAAATTGGCTTGTAATAAACCCGTATTTGCATACAAAGCAGGTACGGTGTAATCAATATCAGCATTACCATTTGCATCTGTCATTCCTTCCCGCACATCCTTGTCAAAAAACTCCTTTTGATTTTCAAGAGTGAAATCGTAGCCGGTATACTTCTTTGAAGAGAATTGTTTTTGTCTTACCTGGATTTCCGTTTCATATTTTCTATTGGCAGCGGGTGGGCCAAAAAAGTTCATAGCATTGATCTGCAAAGACGCCCTGTCTGAAGGCTGCAGGTAAGGCTTATCCAGTTTTGCAGAAATTTTTATTCTATCCGGCACAAATTCCTCTACCTTAAAATTTTTAGTGCCCAGCAAAATATCATTTGAACTATACAATTCCAGTGAATAACTCCCTGTTATTGACGACGTGGATATATCCAGGCTCCCATCAGTGGCTCCCTGCTCATTCAAACTTTTACGAAAAGATTTCAATTCCTTGCCATTGGGTAAAAGGAATTTTATTTTGACAGGAATTTCTCCAGGGCTTTTCCAGTTCTTATCACGCAATAGCAACGAATAATTAATCCTTTCGCCCGGACGATAAATATCTCTTTCAGCATAGATAAATGCATCCAGCCCCGTTGTATTGTTCCTTTTGCCGCCAACATCAAACCTCGATGTATTGACCCGTGTTTTACTGAAGGGTAAATACGTGAAATCATCTGCAGTTTTCGCAATGATCATTGCCGGTTTAAAACCCTTGTAATTCTTTACAGCAACAGGCACTTCTGCTACACCAGCTGCATTGGTAGAGCCGGTACCCACTAATTGATTATTGCTGCCATAAATAGTAACCGTAACTCCCTCAATTGCATTCGCTGTCTTTAGTGAATTGGCGAAAACAAACATTCTATCCTGTCCCTGTTTTGCAATCAAACCAATATCAGAAAAAGATATGAAACGGCTATCTCTTATCCAGTAGTCTTTTGTAGAACGAATCATTACATGATAGATACCCTTTACATCCGGTAGCCTGTCCTCAAACTGGGAGATATTTAATAGCCTACCCGATCCGGATTTTGGTAATGAGCGGGCATCAATTTCCTTCGTATAAATAATGTCTCCTGCAATATCATTACTGTAACGTCGGTATTCATAATCCTCGTCTTCTTCTTCGTTATAGGAAGCATATTCAGCGTCAGAATTTTCTTCATCTTTATCCTGGAGATAATATCCATAACGATCGGCCATCAATAAATTATTCTCGTAAATTTTTGAGATCACCAATTTTACTTTCGGAGTGTTCGTAATGCGAACTTCAATGTTCCCTCCGCCTTTTTTAGATAGATAAATTGATTTGTTATTTGTGAATTTGACGCTTGATTCCAATTGCCCGAATGCGATGCTACCGTTGTAATCTTCCTTCAGAGTTCCGCCAATAGTTCCCCTCAGGCCTTTGTTGATAGTGAATGTGTAACTATTCTCTGAATCAAACTTGTCGCTGCGAAGTGTTACTCCGTACTCTTCATACTGCACCGTATAACTCACGTCCGGACTGAATTTAATAGAGTTTGAGATGACCTGCCCTGTTAGTTGCTGGCTTGTGTAAATATGAACCTGTCCTTCGGTTCCGTCGTGTTCTGATTCTACATTGTTTATGTTTAAAACATAAGGGGAAGGAATTGTCAAAACAGTTTTGATCGGATCTTTTGTACTGTTCTCACCTTTCTCTGGTTTTAGTCCTTTATCTATTGAAATACTGGCTTCATAATTTTTGTCTTCGCTTTTGAACCCATTTAAACGAATTGTTACCGCGTTGGTGGTTCCTATGTTTTGAATAGTAAAATTTGTAGTGGTACCCTCTACATCTATCTTCAGTTTATCTTTCAGATCCTCTACCTTAACCGCATAATTGAATCGAAGATTGAGTTGAGGAACCGCCAAACGACTACTTTCATCCTGGAGCACCCACGTCACCTGCGCATCATCCAACTGCAATGGCGACGTGTAGAAACTGATGTCGTCTTCTCTAACATTATTGAATTTGCTGTAGTGCAGAACATCATCATTAATTGTTGCCTTATAGTTTGTGGCCGGCAATAGAGGCTGTGCCGGGGAGAATACCAATTCGTCCGGGCCGTTCCATCTAAACCTGCCCTGGATCTTTGGTTCGAAGGAAATGTAGTTGGTCGAATCCCAGTTATTTATTAGTGAGTCAGGATATAAAGATTGGTTGAATCGAAAAACCAAATTAGATAACCGGGCCACTTCTCCCTTTGCGTTGGTATAATCAAGGGCCACATAGTTTCGTTTACAGGAGGATAAAAAAATAGCCACCACCCCGACAGCGATGGGGATAGTAGCTAAGAAATATTTGTTACGCATAAATTGTTTGTTGCAGTTTGGCGAAATAAAATAACGCGATTTTTTACGAATTACACGAATTGCCTGTGGGTTATTGAAAACACATTATCAATTGTGCAATCCGAAAAATTAAAATGCCACACGAAACCCTGAATTACTACGGAGATTAAAGTTTTGAAAATTTCTATTTAAAAATCAATTCGTGTAATTCGTGAATTAAATTCGTGTAAGAGAAGCTAAGGAGGCAGACTCGATGAGTCCATATACTTTTAAAAGATTTCAACAGAAAGTTACAAAGCGTAATTTATTGTCGCTTGTTAAAAGATTTGTAATTGTAGCTGTTTCCTTTTTATTGTTATTCCTGTTTCTCAACCTGGTTTTCCCACTGCCAGATAAGATTGAATATTCAACGATTGTCACTGATGCCAATGGAGGAGTCATTAATGCCTACCTCACCAAAGACCAGAAATGGAGAATGAAAACTGAGTTGAAGGAGATTTCCGCGCTTCTTCGAAAAACAATTATTGCCAAAGAAGACAAATTCTTCTATTCTCATCCCGGGATAAACATTTTTTCAATTGGAAGAGCTGCTGTAATGAATATTTTACAAATGCGAAGAACCTCAGGTGCATCTACTATTACCATGCAGGTTGCAAAAGCTTTACAACCAGGAAAACGAAATCTAATTTCGAAGACGATTGAAATGTTTCGTGCCTTACAGCTGGAGTTGAAATATAGTAAGGATGAAATTCTTCAAATGTACCTAAACCTGGTTCCTTATGGCGGAAATATTGAAGGTGTAAAATCAGCTTCGCTTCTCTATTTCAATAAAAATCCCGATCATCTCTCCCTGGCTGAAATCACGGCATTATCCATCATTCCTAACCGGCCTTCTTCCATGATTATTGGCAAATCAAACGATAGGATTGTAATAGAAAGAAATCGTTGGCTGAGAAAATTTGCAGATGACGGTGTATTTACCAAAAAGGAGATTGAAGATGCCCTTGCCGAACCATTGAATGCTAAAAGAACCTCCGTGCCGCATCTTCTTCCGCATCTTTCTTATAAATTAAAATCAACCTTCAGTCAACATTTAATCAATACCAATATTGTTCTCAATACTCAATTAAAACTGGAAAAACTTACAGAAGATTATATCCGTGCGTTGAGATTAAATAGTATTCACAACGCTGCAGTTATAGTAATTGACAACAAAACACATAAAGTGATTTCTTATCTTGGTTCGGCAGAATTTGCAGATACAACAGATGGAGGACAGGTGAATGGGGCAGCTGCTGTTCGCCAACCAGGAAGTACATTGAAACCTTTACTGTATGGATTGTGTGTGGATGAAGGCCTGCTTACTCCCAAAACTATCATTAATGATGTTGCCGTTAACTATAGTGGTTATTCGCCGGAAAATTATGACCAAAAATTTAATGGCTATGTCACACTAGAATATGCACTCGATCATTCGCTCAATATACCTGCAGTAAAAAGTTTGGAACTACTTGGAAAAGATCAATTGATAAATAAACTCGTTCTCACTGATTTCAAACAAATTCAAAAAGATCAACGGAAGTTAGGACTATCAATGGTGCTCGGAGGATGCGGAGCCACGCTTGAACAACTTACGGGATTGTTTTCTGCATTTGCTAATAATGGTATATACAATCGTGCTCAATATTTAAAATCAGATTCCGCTTCCGTAAAAATTCAGTTGTTTTCGCCTGCTGCCAGCTATATGATCACTGAAATTCTTTCCAAAGTCAACCGGCCCGATTTTCCATTAAACTGGACGGCTACACAACATATGCCCAAGATTGCATGGAAGACAGGAACCTCCTATGGTAGAAGGGATGCCTGGAGCATTGGCTATAACAAAAATTACACAGTGGGTGTTTGGGTGGGAAACTTTTCAGGTAAAGGTGTTCCTGAATTGAGTGGTGCCAATACTGCAACTCCCCTCCTTTTCAAAATTTTCAACACAATTGATTACGACAGCAACTCGGATTGGTACCAACCTCCGCAAGATTGCCAATTAAGACAGGTGTGTAGTGAAACTGGCTTACCGCCAGGACCTGATTGCACTAACCTAATTTCTGACTATTTCATCCCGTTAATCAGTTCAACAAAACAATGTAGTCATTTGCAGGAAATAAAAATTGCAGCTGATAATTCAATTTCCTATTGCAAAACCTGTGCGCCTGAATCCGGCTACTCCAAACATTTATACCGGGTAATTTCTCCTGAAATGCAGGAATATTTTAGCCAGAACGGAATTGCCTATCAAAAAATTCCACCTCATAACCCAGATTGCGAAAAAATATTTAAGGGAGATGGCCCGAGAATCACATCCCCATTGAATGGAAATGAATATTACATTAATATAAAAGAACCGGAACCTTTGCAATTAACAGCTACAACCGGAAACGACGTAACTAAATTGTACTGGTATATTGACGACCAATTTTACAAGACTACTGGAGTAAGGGAAAAGCAATTCTTTGTTCCGAAGGAAGGCCCAGTAAAAATTTCCTGTACTGATGACAAAGGAAGGAATAGGAATATCTGGATCAGGGTTAAGTATATAAAACTATAAGCCCCTGTCCCCCGGTGGTGAACTTAGTTTGGTTAGTCTTTTCTTTAAGGTATGTTCTGTTTATTGACTAACTTTTTTTGTGCCGTTTTATTTGATAGAAGAATAAGGTTCAACATTATTGTTGGAGCAAGTTTAGTCACTTCAAAAAGGTTTCGTGAAAACTATTTAAGAAAGTAAATTCTAAGTAAGAATTGAAAAAAAACCGTGTCTCTGACCTAAGTTCTCCGCCTCAGGCGGAGGACAGCGGGCCCTATCCCACCTTCTTTACGCTTCCTGCACCTGAAATATTCTGGCTTACACTTGCACTGCCTTTATACCGCACGCTGCTTGCACCGGAAGCTTCAACAGACAATTGTTTATTGGCAGTAATTTCAACATCTGATCCCCCCGAAATATCCAGAGAAGTATTTTCGGTTATAAGATCAAAGCATTTTACATCGCCCTGTCCACTGACACTAGCACTGAAATCACTTACCTGTCCCTTTAGTTTCACATTTCCCTGTCCTGAAATTTCTGTGCTCACTTTAGGTGAGTTCACTTCAAGTGTGATGTCACCCTGCCCACTGACATGCACGCTTAAAGGTTCTGTCTGCGAAATAGGCGAATCCCCGATGACATCGCATTGGCCAGAGAGGTCAATATCCTTAAATACCGGAGAACTTACATAGGCGATGATGTTTTTTGAAGGATCTATATTGAAGCCCTCTCTTGTCCGGATAACAAGAGTATTACCCCTTGTATAAACTTCGATAAGCTCCTGGAGATTTTCATCTGTTTCAATTTTAACCGAATTTGAGCTGTCCTGGCGAACATGTACAATTACCTGTCCGCTAACACTCACCCCATCAAAAGACCCGGGACTTTTTTGCAAGGTTGTAATATGACCATTGCCGGAAACTCGTTGGCCCCCGAAATAATGGCAGGAAGTAAGGATGGCTACGGCAATTAGAGCTATAATTAAAAAGCGCATAGTTAGTGTTTTGGTATATGACGCAAGTTAAACGATTGGAGTTACAAGCTAATTTTTATGATACATCCACATTGTTACTATTTTCCTCAGAGCTATTGAGCCCGGTAGTGCTATGAGCCTACATTTTTTGGCTTACAATGCTATTATTTCCTCAGTTTTTCAACAAATATTTCTGCAAGTGCCGGTTTAATTTCGTTAAGGTAATACATGTCAATCTTCCCCTTATTCTTTGCATCGATCTTGCCACGGTAGGTGCAATTAAAACTTTCGGATAAGCAATTGTATGTGCTTGCACTGATATTGATTTTCCCGGGTTCGCTATGTGTTTCCATCCGTGCTGCGGTATTCACGGTATCGCCCCAGATATCATACACAAATTTCTTTACCCCCACAATGCCAGCGATTACAGGGCCCGTATTCAACCCGGCACGAATATCAAACAAAGCCCCAGCCGCTTTCCGCCTGGTTACAAATGCCAATATCTCCATGGCTGCATTTGCTGCATGCAAAGCATGATCAGCGTCTTCATTGGGAAGTCCTGCAACCGCCAGGTAAGCATCACCAATGGTCTTAATTTTTTCCAGCCCGTTCCGCTCAATGATTTCATCGAAAGCAGTGAAATAAAGATGAATCTCAGACACCAGTTCTTTTGGAGTTAAAGATTCACTGATGGTTGTAAAGTTGACAAAGTCTGTAAATAATACGGTGGCATAATCAAACTGTCTTGCTTCTGCATATCCTTTTACCTTTAGTTCATTGGCCACCTGTTCCGGTAGGATATTCATCAACAGGTCGTCCGATTTCTTTTTCTCCAATCTCAATTCAACCGTTCTTTGTTCAACTTTCTCCTCCATATTGGCATACAACAGTGCATTCTGAATAGAAATTGCCATTTGCGAAGACAATAAATTAAGGACCTTTAGTCTTTCCTCCGTAAAGGCACCAATGGAAATGTTGTTCTCCAGATAAATAATACCATATAACTTATTGAGCAAAACAATTGGACTGCAAAGCACAGATTTGGGTTGTTTACGAACAATGTATTTATCATTGGTAAACTCACCCTCCACGGACGCATTATCTAATACTATAGCTTCCTTTAAATTAGAAACGTAATTGATAACTGATTGCGGTAAAAGGTCGGATTCGTGGGCCGGTATATGCTGCATTGTAACAATTTCGTCAGCTATTGCAGAAGCCTGTATGAACAAATGATCATCCTGTTCAAGCAAAAGTGTTCCCTGCTCCGCACCGGCATTGGTGGTGATGATATTCATCATTTTGCCAAGCAAGGATTTTAGCTCTATTTCTCCGGAAATTGCCTGTGAAGATTTTACGATCGTAGCCACATCCAGGTCGCGTGAACTATCTGTTTCTTTTTCAAATACCATTAGCCTTGCAGGCGAGTTAAGAGAGGCTGTAGCTATAAAGATGTCCTGGTTTTTTTCCTCAAGAAACTTCACCTTTCTTACAACATTCCATTTTGAATACAGTCGATATGCTTCATTCCAGTATCCTATCGCTGCCTTCATCCCGTTTTTATAATAAAACTTTGCAGCCAGTTCATTTGCAAATGCTTCATCAACAGGCCAATTGTTGTCCCGGGCAAGCTTGATTGATTTTTCATAACATGTGGCTGCACGTTCATAATTTTTTTTCCAGGCATTCATCTCTGCCTCCATTAAATATTTCCAGTGACCAAAGTTTACCGGGTTGTAGTCAGACCAGTTTTTCATTTTTCTCCATTCCTTTTTCATACGTTTTTCCACGTTGCTGCTAACTGCCAGCCTTTCATTGGTCAATAAACGAATCGTCGTGAAAAAGCAAACAATGCACAGTCGCGTGAGATTTATTAAACTGGTCAATGACTTCACATAAGCATCTGCTTTTTGAATTGAATGGTAAGCTTCCTCATATTCTTCATTGTGGAAATAAATTTCTGCTTTATGAATGTGAAACATACCTAATCCCGACCTGTATTTTCTTTTTGCCATTTGCGACAGGCACTCCTCTTCATCAAAGGAGGCGTCGTTCATAGACAATTGATCACGCGTTAACGCAAGCAAATTCTTTGTATGCTGTAAATTCATTGTCGCTACGTCGATAGCGTCCTGGTAGTTGGTCTCTTTTATTACTTCCAGGTACTTTTGCTGCTCCGAAAGAGAAGATCCCATCTCTAAATCCGGATTCCAAACGGCGCAATTAGCAGCGCAATAAGCAAGGAAAAAAAGATCGCCTGAAAGGTGGCCAGCTTCTACACCCTTTTTAAACCATGCAGGTGAGGTATTCCAGTGATGATTAAAATGATGGGTTAAAACACCATATGCTGCAATAACCCTGCAACGGTACTCAATATCTCCCAGTTTTTCATTTACGTCTATTCCGAGCTTGCCAAAGCTTTCTGCCTCTTTTAACTCGCCGAACGCTTCTTTCAATACCGTTCCAAAAGCTATATATGCATATGCCGACTCGGCACAATTACCATATTTCAGGGAAAGATTGACAATTTTCAGCTGCACTAATCCAAACAAATTATCTCTTCCTAAAATGAACGCAGAAGGAGAGATCTCTGTGAGCAACCTCGCCGCAGCTTTCTTATGCGGGACGTTGAGTACAGGAGCCTGCAAAAGATCATTTATTTTTTTTCTTCCTAAGTACACGCGGGCAAGGATTATTTCTTTCAACACAGAAAGAGCACCAGGGTTTTCATTGATTTTGATCCCAAGCAAAGCAAGTCCTTCTATACCTGAACGAATTGCTTCTTCCGGCTTGCCTACAGTGTTATATTGCCTTACCCGGATAGAAATAATTTCTACCTTTTCAAGGGATGTTGAAGCTTTCGACAACAACAAATCAATACATTTCTCTGCTAAGCTGGAATCATTTGTTTGATAGGCGTTTTGAGCGTAGCCTTTATATAATTCAAATGCAGTTGCATAATGCAACTCCCATAACGAGGCCGGTAATAATTCAATACCGCATTTGAAATATTGCAAAGCTGATTGATAAGCCACTGCTGATTGAGCTTTCCTTCCTG
>Ga0193740_1000301_pt1 | contig 14374 bp, 13 predicted proteins | sample L2s1metaG_FD_145072 | JGI IMG/M metagenome (GOLD analysis project Ga0193740, IMG submission 145072) | Soil microbial communities from a riparian zone of the East river system, Colorado, United States - L2s1 | ecosystem: Environmental > Terrestrial > Soil > Riparian zone | place: USA: East River... | reverse complement strand
AACAGGAGGGATGGGAGCATTTATTGCCATTTTTTACATTGGCTTTGCGATACTATTTTTCTTTCCATGCTTATTTCTTTTTAGATTTGCCACTCGTATGAAAGCGGCACTCAATACTAATGACCAGCCTACATTGAATACATCCTTTCAAAATTTAAAGATCATGTTTCGGTATGTTGGCATTCTTGCCATCGTGATGCTTTCCTTTTACGCATTGGCAATTTTAATGGCGATCGCAATGGCGGCAACTACCGGACTTAATTAATATTTTTTGTAAACGCTTATTGGTAAACGGCAATTTATTTCGTCGAAATATAATTGTAATCCATCAGGACTTTCTCAAGAAAATCAAAGGGGGACATAGGGCTTTGTATTTTCAAATGATTTTTTATTTTATCCGCAGCATTTGCGGCAAGTTGAAAATCTCCTTTGCGTGCAGCCACATCAAGAATGCTTTTTATTGTATTTATATCACGGTCGGTTAATTTCATCACTTCAGGGAACTGAACATTATAATCCTTGTGTGAAATGTCAAGAAAGACAGTTTCGTGTAAATAAGTTTTTATCCGGGTGTCTACCACCACCGTTCCTGCGCCAAGATCGCCAAGCCGTTGGTTTGATTTTGAAACCGCAATAATGATCACAACAAACACTCCCAAAAAACCAACAAAAAATAATTGGAAGATCACCCAAAAATTAGGGAATACAAATCCGAAAACAAGCGGCCATTCAAAAAAACGGGTGGCCCAGCGAAGCAGGTATTGGCTTACGGTCGGCTCGCCACCTTCAAGACTCATGACCCGAATGCCAAGCAGTTTTTTCCCAAGCGATTGTCCGTGCATAGTTAATTCACAAACGAAAGCATAAAGCAACATCGGGATCGACACTAATAAAATATCGATCCCATACCTGTTATACTCGACCTGGAGAATTTCGTCCAAAAATTTTTTCATCCCCCAGGCATAAATAACCAGGACAATAACATCAGCGAGGTATGCAAGTATCCTCTTATGAAGGGCTGCCACTTCAAAATCCAGGGCAAGATTAAAAGGAGTATTGATTTGAATTGCCGGCATAACTATAATTGCAAAATACCAAAAAACTGCGGGATAAAAAGGTCGCTGGGTAAAATAAAAAACAAGGAATTACAAGACAGCTTTAAGAAATTACTTCTTAATATTGAAGAACCATTTTTAATATGTATGCGTGAAGCCTTGTTCATAAAAAAGAATGCACAGAAATGGCAGGAGTATGAGCATTTCGAAACCCAGGATCCCGATGAAATGGCAAACCGGTTCACCACACTTGTTGATGATCTTGCTTATGCTAAGACATTTTACCCGCATAGCAAAGTAACAAGACTTATCAACGGGCTGGCAGTTTCTATTTACCAATCTATCTATCAAAATAAAAAAGAAAAATATTCACGGCTTATTAGTTTTTGGAAGACCGAATTACCGATGGTTATTCGGGAAAATCACAAAACATTTCTTTTCACCTTTATCGTGTTTGCAGTTTGTTGTGCAATGGGTATTATATCATCAATGCGTGATTATGAATTTGTAAAAGGAGTGCTTGGCGAAGATTATGTGGCAATGACAGAAGATAATATTGCCAATGGTGATCCTTTTGGGGTTTATAAAAACACTGGGGAAGGCGGCTATTTTTCAACGTTTATGTGGTTCTTTTATCACAATGTGAAGATCGATTTCCTCATGTTCATTTTTGGTTTGTTCTTTGGCATTCTCACACTTCATTTGTTGTTTACCAATAGTGTAATGCTCGGTTGCTTTCAGTATATGTTTTTTGCAAAAGGACTTGGTATAAATCTGTACTGGTTGTTTGGGTTCATGGTACATTGGAGATATCTGCAATGATCATTTCTGCAACAGCGGGTTTTATTATTGCAAAAAGTATTTTGTTTCCGGGCTCCTATTCGCGGCTTAGTTCATTTAAAACGGGAATTAAGGATGCTGTCAAGATCATGATCATTTTTGTACCGATGACTCTAGGTGCAGCTTTTCTTGAAAGTTATATTACTCACCTTATGTCTGAAACTTTTGACAAAGATGGAAAAGGTGGTATGCCAGTATGGGCAAGTTTACTAATACTCGGTAGTTCATTTTGTTTTGTTGTCTGGTATTTTATTATTTACCCAATCCTGGTGGAAAGAAAATTGAAGCGGTTGAATCCATCTGTATCCACGTCCCTTATTATTTGAAAAATAAATTATCATATCAATTTTTTATACTACTTGCTGGATTATTGTTTTCTTTTAATATCCAAGCACAGGTCAGTACAGATACCTCTGCGGCAACTGTCGATGCTCCTGCTGATGATTACGAGTCATCTGATGAAGAGGAAGTTACAACCTACTATCCTGATACGTTAAAAAGAGAATTCCGTGCTATTGAATCTGATAGTGTACAGGCTGTTAATTCTGACAAAGGGTTTTATTACAAAAGGTATATGGATAGCCTTTTGAGAGCTACACAATTTAAAGTGCAGGAACCCCGTCGCAGAGTTGATCTTAGTGGCTCTGACTTTTTTAGCTCAATATTTGGAATCGTATTCTGGATGCTTGCAATAGGCTTGTTCGCTTATCTTGTTTACAGGTTATTTTTAAGCAACTCTTCATTTCTTTCACGAAGCCGAAAAAATATTGCATCAGATATAGCAGTGGTTGAAGAAGCAAAAGCAAGCGATCCCGACTCGCTACTTCGCAATGCAATAAAAAACGGTAATTACAGGCTTGCTGTACGATACCTTTACCTGCAGGCATTACAACGCTTATCAGAAAAAAAGTTTATCGAAATAAATTCCAATAAGACCAATTATGAATATGTAACGGAAGTAAGGAGGCATAAGTTTGCAAATGAGTTTGCTTCACTTACGCTACAATATGAATATGTTTGGTACGGCGGATATCCGGTTGATGAAAGATTGTTTGAGCAGATACAGGGCAGCTTCACACAGTTTAATAAAAATAATTTAAGGTAATTGAATAGAGGGTCAACATATAAATTTTTTCTTGCGGGCTTTACATGTCTTGTACTATTCAGTGGTTGCTTTAAATCCAACCCGGGAATACGAATTCCCAGGTTGGATCCAAAATACGGGTATAAGGACAAGGAGCCAATGGGAGGGTACGTTGCTTATCACTATCTCAATTCGCTTTTCAATTATGGAGTTACTGAGGTTATCAATAAGCCTTTTTCCAAGCTACGCTATGAGATCAATTATGATAAATCGCTTTACATTATTGTTGCGAAATCGGTTTTCATGAGTAAGGATGATCTGGATAACATGATGAATTATGTGGCTAATGGTAATACTCTTTTTATAAGCGCAGAATATATCGATGAAAAATTGGTTGATACACTTGGTGCAAAAATTTCATTTGACTTTTCTTTATTTGTCCAAAGTGAATACGATATGGAAAAGAAAGATACCTGGCTGTCATTGGCTCAAGAAACCAAAGCCGATAAAAAAGCCTATAGCTTCTTTTTTGTCCCATTTAATAATAAGGTACTTTCTTATGATACATTAGTTACTCAAGAATTGGGATATAATGAGGATAACAAACCTAATTTCATCGCCATAGATCATGGGCAGGGCAAGTTTATTTTGCACATTGGTCCGGCAGCTTTTAGCAATTATTTTTTACTTACCGGTAACAACAAAGAGTATCTTGAAAAAACTTTTTCTTATTTCAAAGCAGAGACCAGTTCGGTTTATTGGGATAATTTTTACAGGTTGAGAAGAAGTTCTGACGGAAGCTTTTCTATTGCCAATTTTTTTAAAAAACAACCTCCTTTATATTATGCTTTTCTGCTGACACTTGCTGCGTTGTTAATTTTTATTGCCTTTGGTGGAAGAAGAAGACAGCGATTTGTACCTGAAAGAATGCCTAATAATAATACCACGATATCTTATACTGAAACGATTGGTCGGCTTTATCTTCAGAAAAAAGATAATAGAAATATTGCCCTGAAGATATTTACCTATTTCCTTGAACATGTAAGGAATAGTTATTACTTAAACACACAAAGTTTGAATAATGAATTTTCTGAAGCTTTGTCAAGAAAAAGTGGCGTGCCGGAAACAAGAGTGAAACACCTGTTGCAATTGATGAATGATACAGACCGTGCAGATAATATTACCGATGTACAGTTACTCGAATTACACAACCTCATACAAGAGTATTTTAAAAAATAAATTATGGAAGAAACAGTTTTTCAGCAAAGGACGGATCTTACAAAATTGAATGAAGCTGTTAATGCTATTCGCGATACGATAGGCAAGGTAATAGTTGGGCAACACAAGATGGTTGACCTGATGATCGCAGGGCTGTTATCTGATGGGCATATTTTGATAGAAGGTGTTCCGGGTGTTGCAAAAACACTAAGTGCAAAGCTGCTTGCAAAGATCATTGATGTAAATTTTTCAAGAATACAATTTACACCAGACCTGATGCCTTCGGATGTATTGGGTACATCAGTTTTTAATCCCGGGGAAGGAGCTTTTCAATTCAAAGCCGGGCCAGTTTTCAGCAATATTGTTTTGATCGATGAGATAAACCGTGCCCCGGCAAAGACACAAGCCGCATTGTTTGAGGTAATGGAAGAAAGACAAGTGACAATTGATGGGCACACCTATTTTATGAAGCCTCCGTTTCTTGTATTGGCTACCCAAAACCCGGTCGAGCAGGAGGGAACTTATCGGTTGCCTGAGGCACAACTGGATCGTTTTCTTTTTAAGATCGATATTGGTTATCCGTCTTTGCAGGAAGAAGTAACTATACTTGAAAGGCAACACCACTTAAATCAAAAAGATCTTTTGAAAGATATTCCCAAAGTATTGTCGGCGGCAGACATAGAAACTTACCGAAATACAATTATGCAAATAAATGTGGAGACTAAACTGCTTGAGTTCATTGCTAAAATTGTAAATGAAACAAGGAACAATCCTTCGCTTTATTTGGGTGCATCGCCAAGAGCATCACTTAATATTTTAAAAGCTGCCAAATCAATGGGTGCCATCAAGGGTCGTGATTTTATTACACCGGAAGATATCATTGAAGTAGTACCTCATGTATTGAGGCATCGGATCATTTTATCCCCGGAAAAAGAAATGGAAGGGATCACAGCCGATGAGTTGATCGAAAAAATTATTAAGTCAATTGAAATTCCGCGTTAGGCATGTTGCTTTTTCTTTTAATACTTGCGGGTGGTGCACTATGGTTGATCGCCAATTTTTGGTTGAAGTCCTTGTTCTTTAATAACCGATTTTTTTGGACATGCGGCAGTATTGTTATTTTATTTCTTACATCATTTTTTTACCCCGTATTTTTTGATCCCGTCAAAGTGATCTTTGCCGTTTTTTTATTATTGCTTGTAACTGACGGCATGTTCCTGTTTGCATTCAGAAGTAAACCAGTTGCGAACAGGATCATTGCGGAACGATTAAGTAATGGAGATAAAAATCCTGTTGTATTACAGGTAAAAAATACATATCCATTTACTGTTAAGATGCGGGTGATTGATGAATTGCCCGACCAGTTTCAATCTAGAAATAATTTTTTCGAAACAACATTCAGAGCCGGGCAGGAAAAGAAATTTGATTTTTTCCTGAGACCGGTTGAAAGAGGGGAGTATCATTTTGGCGACCTGATAATTTATGCCAGTTCATTGCTTGGTTTTGTCAGCAGGCGATTTGATTCAAAGGCCAGGCAAATGGTTCCTGTGTATCCTTCTTTTTTTCAAGTGAGAAAATATGATCTTATTGCCAGAGATGCACAAACAAATGAGGCCGGAACAAAGAAATTAAGAAAGTTGGGGCTCAGTTTGGAATTTGAACATGTAAAAGAATATACCCGGGGGGATGATATAAGAATTATTAACTGGAAAGCTACCGCAAGAAAGGGTGGCTTGATGGTGAATAATTATTTAGATGAAAGATCACAACAGGTTTTTTGTATAGTAGATAAAGGAAGGTTGATGAAAATGCCTTTTGATAATCTCTCCTTATTGGATTATGCCATTAATTCATCCCTTGTAATGTGTAATGTAAGTTTGCGCCGCCATGATCGTTTTGGACTTATCACATTTGCAGAAAAGATCGGAACCATTCTTCCTGCTGATAAAAAAGCTACGCAACTGCAAAATGTTTTACAGATACTCTATAATCAAACAACACGATTTTTAGAAAGCGATTTTGAGATGTTGTATAAACAAGTGAGAGCAAATGTTCGCAATCGAAGCTTACTGATATTATTTACAAATTTTGAATCTTTTGGGGGAATGCAACGTCAATTGCCCTACCTGCGTATGATCGCAAAACATCATCTATTGTTAGTCGTCTTTTTTGAAAACACTGGGTTAAAAGACCTTGCAGCAAGAAAAGCAAAGGATAGTGAATGCGTTTATGTAAAAACAGTGGCTGAAAAATTTATGCATGAAAAGAAAATGATAGTAAAAGAACTTCAAAATCACGGAATACTTTCTATTCTTACGACTCCGGAAAATCTTACTGTAAATACCGTGAATAAATACCTTGAGCTGAAAGCAAGACAGGCAATCTAGTACATTTGCTGAAATGAATAAGCCGATAACTATTTTTGAAGAAGGACAAGTGTTATTAGTTGATAAACCAATTGAATGGACCTCATTCGATGTGGTAAGAAAGATCAGGAATTTAATTCGTATAAAAAAAGTGGGGCATGCGGGTACCCTCGATCCATTAGCGACAGGCTTATTGATCGTATGCACGGGCAAATTCACCAAGAGAATAAATGAATATATGGCGCAGGAAAAAGAATACACTGGCAGTTTTACTCTCGGCGCTACAACACCTACTTATGATCTTGAAAGTGAACCAGTCAATTTTAAAGACATTAATTTGATTTCAAAAGAGGAAATATTAAACGCAGCAAAACAGTTTACCGGTGAGATAATGCAGATCCCACCAGCGCATTCAGCAATCAAAATTGACGGTAAAAGAGTGTATGAATTAGCACGACAAGGAAAGGAAGTTAAAATAGAGCCGAGAAAAATTGTTATAAAGGAATTTGAAATAATTAAAATGGAAATGCCCGTTGTTTTTTTTCGTGTCGTGTGCACTACCGGTACTTATATCCGAAGTCTTGCAAATGATTTTGGAGAGGCACTTGGATGCGGTGCATACCTCAGCAACTTATGCCGGACAAGAATTGGCGATTCAAAACTTGATGATGCAAAGACGATGAATGGATGGGAAAATGAGATAAAAAATATCAGAATGCAAATGGATAGTTGATTCCGAGTTGTACAATGCCACCAAAAGGATTGAAATCATAAAACCATTTATTTTGACCCTTAGCATTATATGGCTCAGGAGATGGATTTTTAATTTTTATTCCATAATCCAATCTTATTTTCAAAAAACCAAAATCCATGCGAAGCCCTGTACCCATACCAACGGCCATGTCTTTTAAAAATTTGTCAGCGTTAAGAGTGCCGTCTGGAAAGTCAGGATTTTTTCTCAGGAACCAAACATTTCCGATGTCTGTAAAAAGGCAACTGCTAAAATCATATCCCCACAATTTTACTAATGGAAAACGATATTCTAAGTTTGTTTCAAATTGAAAATCTCCAAATCTAATCGGGACTGAATCTCTTGTTTTTAACGTGGAACCCGGCCCCAATAATTGCAAACCCCATGCCCGCATACTGTAGGGACCACCGGCAGTGAATTGTTTAAAATAAGGCATTTGTGGATTTGTTGGTCTTTCTCTTGTGGTCATGGCATAACCAGCTCCCACGTAACCACGAATTACAAAAGATCTTTTTCCGTGAAGCTGCATATTCCTGATGAATTCCACATCTATTTTAACAAACTTGAACAAGCTGTCAAGCGCTTTTATGTTGATGTGGCTGGCGAGTAAGCCGGATTCTTCGAAATTAACTCTGAATATTTGTGAGGCATTTCTCCTTCCGCCACGAATAGAAAAACCAGATTGTATAGAAAATACCACTCCATTTTCCGGGAAAACGGTTTTAAGAGATGGGTTGGCATCCAAAAAATCAATGAGGCTATCTCTTTTTATTATATGCGCAAATTCAATATTAGGAAATTTTATATAAGCTGATTTATTTTTCCATTGAGTATTATAACCCCATGCTAAATCCAATGAAGTAAGGTTAAAAAAATCTTTTCTTTCAGTGTTAGCTAATGCAAATGAAAGATTGGTCCTGAAATTATCTTTGAATTTTTCAGGTATCCATTTTGCATTAGGTATAGGTTTTGGAAAAACGATCGTATGACTGATACTGGTTTGAATTGTTTTTACGAGTTCTCCATTAGGACTTATTTCAGTGGTATATCGTGCAATCGTGGAAGATCTGTTAGCAGATTTCCCGAAATTGTTATTTGTTAACTGCACATTTGCACCAAGCCCCAAAAGATTTTCTTGCACATTTTGCCGCAAATCCAGCGAACTACTACTATTGAAACTTCCTTCGATATTTGCTGTAAAAGAGTATTTGTTACCCGGGGTCAGGTATAATTCAATATCAACGGTATCGCCAGGATCTCTTGGTATTTGTTCGACATTCACAACACGCCATGCTCCTAAGTTATTAAAACGGTTAATAGTTTTTACAAATCTTCTTTCATTATAGAGATCCCCTTGCTTGAAATATATGTTTTGGGCAACAAATTTTTTCCTGAATAAATTTCTGTAAGTGACAAAAGTGAAATTGCTGTCATATACAAATCTCGTGGGCGTTTTTCCTGCGGTATCGAGAATATTAAAGTCCGGGTATATTGTTGTATTACCAACGAAATATTTTTTCATTTTGTCAACATTATAACCAGGTCTTAATCTTATTTCAATATCTGTAGTTGGTGAATCACGTCTTCTTCTTAATTCTTCCAGCATTTGTATATCAAACGGATCGATAGTTGGACGAAGTATTGAAAGGTTAAGCGTATCCCAAACTCCCGAGAGTTCTTCAAAATTAAATTTGAGATACCCGTTTTCCCGGTAGAGCTCAACAATCCTGTTCAGCTCTTCAGAAACCAATTGCTGCGCAAATGGATCGCCTTTTTTTAAAAGCATTTTTGATTTTGAAGCATCAGTCAGGGCCTGCAATTCTGTGTTATTGATCACATGACTAAGTGAATCAATTCTAAAAATTTGATTGGGTGTTACATTAAAATTTACAGTAGTTCGAAGTTGGCGGGAATTCGAATCTCCCTTTACAATTACAGTATCATCATAAGTTATTTTATTGCGCAAATAACCAAATTTGTTAAGCAATGCCTTCATAAATAGTATTGAACGATCGGCACTTGCGCTGTCAAATACCGGTGGATTCTCCAGGATTGGTCTATTGATACCTGCATATCCTTTTTTAAATCTAAGGGATATGAATTTATAGGTCGTCTTTGCCCTCATGCTATCATCCAGCTGGTTTCTTAACTGAGAGGTCAATGCATCTTTTTCTTCTTTGGTAAAATTGCCTTCAAGCTTGATATTTGTTTCAAAAACGAAAGGTTTATCGATGGGATAATCTTTAGGAATAACCTTACAGGAAGCTAGTACAAGGATAACAAAAACTATAGCGAGGGTGGCAGTAAGAGAACTTTGTGGCTTAGCTTCTAACATGTTAAATTTAAAGAAATTATGATTACTAAAAATCAGGTCAAATATATTCAAAGTTTAGGCCAGAAAAAACCAAGAGATATTGAGAACCGCTTTATTGCCGAAGGCCCCAAATTAGTAAATGAATTATTAACAGCAGAGAATTGCAGGATAGTTCAGCTTTTTGCTTTGAAAGAATGGAGAGATGAAAATCCAAATACAGGTAACCTTACAGAAGTTATTGAATTATCAGATGCGGAACTCGAAAAAATTTCACAACTAACCACACCAAACCAGGTATTGGCTGTTATTGAAAAAATACAATGGAAGAATGATCCGGAAACAAAAGGGAATATATCACTGGTATTAGATACAATACAAGACCCTGGAAACATGGGAACGATCATCAGGCTTGCCGATTGGTTTGGGGTAAAAAATATTTTTTGCAGCGCTGATTGTGCTGACGTTTATAGCCCGAAGGTAGTTCAGGCCTCCATGGGAAGCATTAGCAGGGTGAGAGTGGAATACACAGATATTTTATCATGGTTGAAAGAAAATAATGGTGTACGCATATATGCAGCCGTATTGGATGGGAAGGATATAACCAAAATGGAAAAAATAACCGAAGGAATAATTGTTATTGGCAATGAATCAAAGGGCATCAATACAGAAATGCTAAAACTTGCCAATGTTCAGATCACAATACCGGGAAAAGGAAAGGCTGAATCGTTGAATGCGGCAGTTGCTACAGGGATCATTTTATCTCATTTAGTATAAAATATCTTACCTGAACTGTATAGCTTTTACTGGTTTCACTTTCTTTACAATGTAGGTTGGTATCATAAGTATAAGTAAACTAACCAGGAAAGTAAGAACACAAACCAACAATACCTGCCACCAAATAATTTTTACGGCAGCTTCGCTCATATAATAGGCTTCTTCTTTCAGTTTTATAAAACCTGTAGCTTTTTGAAGATACAATAACCCAAGTCCTAAGATGGCGCCAAAGAATATCCCAACCAATGTGATGATTAGAGAATGACGAAGAAAAATTTTCTGTACCATCCAGTCCGTTGCGCCCAGGGCTTTTAATACTCCAACCATCCGGATTCTCTCAAGTACTAAAATGATAAGACAGGTAATAAGGTTTATAACTGCTACGAGAACCATAAATCCTATTAATACATTGCGGGTAAGGTTTTGCAAATTCAACCAGTCAAAAATATTAGGGTAAATGCTTCTTATAGGTTGTGTATCCCAAGTCGCGGGAAAATCACCTAATGCATAAAGATCTTCACTTGCTTTTTCCATTTTATCAAAATCATGAAGAAAAACTTCATAGCCCCCAATTTCATTCTCTTTCCAATCATTGAGCCTTCTTATCAACTTAAGATCGCCAATGGAAATTTGCTTATCATAGTCATCGATCCCTGTTTTGTAAATACCAACTACCCTGATCTTTTCTCCTCTTAGTGACCTGTCAGGCCGTATAAAATATATTCTTATACTATCATTTACTTTTACCTGGAGCCGTTTTGCGGTATACTCAGAAACAAGGATCTCACGGGCATAGCTACTGTCATTAAAATTTATCCAGCGACCTTCTTTTAAAAAAGGTTTCAGAAGATCAACATCAAATTCTTTATTAAGGCCTTTTAATAATACACCCTCCATAGCATCACCACCTTTCAGCATTGCATAACGGGTAGCATATGGATGCATGTTTCTAACGCGGCTATCGTTTTTAATGGCTGCTTCTGCATTTGGATCTCTTTCGATCGGAATTTCTTCTGTAACCGGGCCACTTAACGCTTGTTTATATTGAACCCTTATATGCCCGGAAAAGCTAAATACCTTATTACTTACTGTTTCCTGGAAACCGTTTACAAGAGCGAGTGTTACTATCATTACGGCCACACTTACGATAGTGGCGCCAATGGAAAGGCGGATGATAAACCGTGAAAATGAATTTTGACGGTTAAATGCTATTCTATTTGCTATAAAGCCTGCAACGTCCAAGGTCTGAATTTTGTCTGTCAAAAGTAACCGTTGAAAAAGATTTATCATCTTTTTCATCATAATTTCACAATATTGTATACAATATCTGGTTTATTTATTTAACCCAAATGAAACGAACTATCTTATTTTTCTTTTTATCAATAACACTGGCTGCCAGTAGCCAAATACCTGACCATGTCTATAAATCAAATATTCGGTCAGTCAGGTTGCATAAGGCAGGAGATCCCTACAGTTATCCCATCATCAGGCTGAATAGTGTTGATGATCTCGACCTTTATTTTGATGATCTTGATGGAGACATAAAGTATTATTATTACACTTTTCAACTTTGCAATGCCGATTGGTCACCCAATACTGAGCTTCGCACTTTTGATTATCTAAGAGGATTTCTATCAAATAGGATCGCCACTTATCGAAATTCATCGATCGCTTTTGTAAAGTATACTAATTACTATGTAAGGTTGCCTGACAGAAATTGTGCACCAACCAGGTCGGGTAATTATTTATTAAAAGTTTTTTTGGATAGCGATACTTCAAAAGTAGTTTTCACAAAGAGACTTCTCGTTATGGATATCAAGTCGTCGATCAGCGGAACAGTGATGCAACCATATAGCGGAACACTTTTCAGAACTCATCAGAAACTCCAGGTAGCTGTCAATCTCAATCCAGAGCTAAATGTATTCAATCAACAGGATGTAAAGGTGGCGCTATTGCAAAACTATGCATGGCCAACGGCTGTTTATTTAGAAAGACCAACCATTTATCGTGGGAATTATTTTGAATATACTGATGAACGCACCAATTCATTTCCGGCTGGCAAGGAATGGCGATGGATCGATCTTCGAAGTATTCGGCTGATGAGTGATCGAATGCAACGCATCGACAAACAACCGACACGGACTGATGTTTATGTAAAGCCAGATAATGAAAGAAAGCAACAGATCTATTATTATTACCGGGATATGAATGGCTTTTACTCCATTGAAACAACGGATCATGTAAATCCATTTTGGCAATCAGATTATGTATATACGCATTTCACTTTTTTCCCGCCAGGAAATCAGCAATATCCAGAACGTGATATTTATTTATTCGGTGAATTTACCAATTATGCTACCGACGAAAATTCCAAAATGGAATTTAATACCGAGAAAGGGGCTTATGAAAAAACGCTTTTGTTGAAGCAGGGAGTTTATGATTATTCATACGTCACTGTTCCTGTAAAAAGAGCTGATGAGCAGCCAAGTTTTGATAATACGGAAGGAAATTATCCAAGCACTGAGAACGTTTATCTTATTCTGGTTTATTATCGACCTTTTGGCGGCAGATCCGATGAATTGATCGGGTTTGCAAAGCTCAATTCATTGCTTGAAAGATAGTTTTTATTTAACCGGCTTTATCGCTTCGATTAACAGTCCCTTGCGACGCTCCGTTCAGCAGTAGTAACTCTATTCAACTATATGAATAATCAATATTTAGAAAAGTAACTTCCGGCTTTCCGACTTCCGACTATGCACTACATCTTCTTCGCATCTTCCAAAAACTTAGCAAGGCCAATATCAGTAAGCGGATGTTTTAATAAGCCAAGAATAGAATCAAGAGGACAGGTGCAAACATCAGCTCCAGCCTGTGCACACTGAACAATATGATTTGGATTGCGGATAGAAGCAGCTAAAACTTCTGTTTTGTAGCCCTGTATTGAATAGATCTGAACAATTTGCTCAATTAATTGTACACCTTCCCAACCACTATCATCAATACGGCCAATAAAAGGGGAGATATAAGCCGCTCCTGCTTTTGCTGCAAGAATTGCCTGGCCGGCAGAAAAACAAAGTGTACAGTTTGTACGAATGCCATTATCTGTAAACCATTTAATAGCTTTTACACCATCTTTTATCATTGGCACTTTTACAACAATATTCTTATGTATTGCTGCCAGTTTCTTTCCTTCTTCCACGATACCGTTAAAATCAGTAGAAATAACTTCTGCACTGATATCTCCATTTACCATTTCACAAATGGTTTTGTAATGTGCCATCACTGCATCAATACCTTTTATTCCTTCCTTCGCCATCAGTGAAGGATTGGTGGTAACACCATCAAGAATTCCAAGTTCATTTGCTTCTTTTATTTGTGCAAGGTTGGCTGTGTCAATAAAGAATTTCATTGTTTATATTTTAATTTTCAAATTTTGGCTCTGTGTTTTCAATTGGCGGAGTATAGTTGTCAGAAAAAATGCTGTCAGTTGGAGTTTGAGAAAATTCCAACAGCTCTTTTTCAAAATTACTTGTACGTTGGATCACCCGAATTGTAATGATAATTGCAGCGATCGATATTATTTCGCCAACGAATTCAACTTTAGTTGCAATCAACAGCTCATCGATTCCCGCTGGGTCTCTGATTGCAAAGGCGCTATACCCGAAAAAATTATTTACTAAATATATTGCCCACCACCACCCAACAATGGCGGCAGACTGCGGCTCTCCAAATCTTTCTTTTATCGCATTTTGAGTTCCTCTCCATATATCTTGCATGATCTGGTAGGGCCAGAATAAACTTAAAATTGGAATAAACCAGCTACCTGCAGCCCAACCTTCTGTGTGCCTGGCATTATGCCATGGCAGAGTATGCAAATTGTAATAAGCTCTTCGAAACCACAGTATGAAGAAGATCATCGAAAGAACAAGCATAATAAAGTTAACCACAGTGACCACAGTTCTGAGAGTATCG
>Ga0193740_1000300_pt1 | contig 14389 bp, 10 predicted proteins | sample L2s1metaG_FD_145072 | JGI IMG/M metagenome (GOLD analysis project Ga0193740, IMG submission 145072) | Soil microbial communities from a riparian zone of the East river system, Colorado, United States - L2s1 | ecosystem: Environmental > Terrestrial > Soil > Riparian zone | place: USA: East River... | reverse complement strand
ATAACAGTAAGGCACAGGCGCACCAATCCCTTACTCTTTAATTATCTGTACAGTCATAGTTCTGGTTTTCTGTACTACAGAAACCAAATAGACTCCCCTTCCATAACCGTGACCTATTTCAATCACACCACGGCCATTCATTTTTCTTTGCTCAACTACCCTGCCGAGGACATCACGTACAAGCAGTATATACCCTCCAGGTTCGGCAGTGTGTAATTGCAGTTTAAACACGGTATTACTTGGGTTAGGGTATACCAGAAGGTGGGATTCGCTTTCATTGACTTCTTTAACGCGACTCACAACTGCACCTTGCAAACAATCTCCAAGCTTTGAGCCGTTCTTCAGGTTGGCAGCGACAGCAGCCGTGGCAACGCATATCGTCTTTGAGTGACTATTGCCTGGAGATACCTGGCATATGACAACCTTGCCATTACTATTTCCGCATTGCACATTTACTGCATAAACCTGTTTTGAAGCAGTTATGCTGCACCCAGCTGCATCGGTAACATTAACCGTGTAGTTTGTGTTAACTGAAGGACCTACTGTGATTCCCTCCGAGGTGGCGCCATTGCTCCACAAATAAGTATAAGGCAGTTTTCCCCCGGCTACGTTTGTATAAAGGTAGATTTGTGAAGCCGGTCCGTATCCCGGATAAACAGTATTCCTGTCAACACCTTTGTCAAGACTCATTGCATAAGGAACAGAAACAGTGAATGATTCCGGACAAGTTTTTAACGCTGCAAGCAAATAGGCTGAAACAATTCCCCCACGGGTTCCGTCCGAAATACCAGAGCCAACGGCATACAATCGGTTATCATCAATTGCTAGATCAAACAATAACGCTCTATCTGGTTGTGCAATTATTTTTCCATCCACAGAGAAACTGGAATCAAATGTTCCATCCGAGTTAAAACGGGCCAATGCAGAAACGTTAGACCTGCCATCGTGGGTATAACCTGCAGTTATTATTTTTCCGTCCTTCTGCACAATTACGGCCTGGGCTACTTCGCTGGTGGATCCCATATCAAATACAATCTTTCCGTCCTGAGAAAAACTATTATCCAATGATCCATTGCTGTTATATCGGAGAAGCAACAGGTCATTGCCGACCCCTGGGATTGTTAAATTACCTGCAGCTACAATCTTTCCGTCAGCTTGCAGGGCAGCAGCAAAGACTGCCGGCCTTTCGCTGATGCTGGTGATTACTATGCCACCATTTCCAAATGAACCATCGAGTATTCCATCAGCTGAATAACGCACTAAGGCAATCTTACTATCACCATTATAATCATACGCCCCAACAACTACCAGTTTGCCATCCGGTTGCAGCAGCAAGTCAAAGATTTTGTCACTTGAACTGCCCAGATCAGTGACCACTTTTCCTCCAACCCCAAACCCTCGATCAATGGCTCCATTGCTTAGGCAACGTAATAGCACAATATCGGTAGCAAGCTGCGACGGTTCGCTTTGAGCTGCCACCACAATTTTACCGTCTAGTTGTATTACCATCTTCGCATACAGGCCACGGTCTAAAACAACTTTACCATCGCCATCAAAACTAGAATCCAAACTTCCGTTGATATTTAGTCTGGCCAGGGCAAAATAAAATCCACTGTCATCGCCAGCATGTCCCGCGAGTATAATTTTTCCATCCGGTTGCAGGGCCACCTCGTAGACCTGCGAACTGCTTAAACCAAAATCAATAGTCTGCTTGCCATTTTGCCCGAAGCCTGCGTCCAGGGTTCCACTTCTGTTATACCGTGCAGCCGCAAATTGAACGCCCTTACCGGTATCAGCATAACCGGCGGCAATCATGCTGCCGTCAGTTTGAACAACTACAGTTTGATAAGCGCCATAACCAGCCGGCTTGTAATCGACCATTTTGCCATGATCCGCAAAAGAAAGATCCAAAGAACCATCAGCCAGGTAACGAACTGCCGAATAACTATAACCATCAGAAATTTTTGACCAGCCTGCAGCCAGTATTCTGCCGTCGGGTTGAAGAGCCACATCAAAAGCAAAATCCACGCTGTTTCCGATTGCTGTTGTTTGTTTGCCATCACCTGAAAAACCATTGTCTGCTGATCCATCTGATTGATATCTAGCTATGGCAAAATCGGCTTGCGCTCCTAACAAGGTGGAGCCTACTGCAATAATTTTACCATCGGGCTGCAATGCCAATGCTTCGATGGTGTCGTCAGCTCCAAAATCCGTAATTTGTTTGCCATCGCCAGAAAAAGACAAATCCATAGTACCATCTGTAAGAAAACGTAGCACCAAAAAATTGTAAGCTCCTGCTTCAACCACACTGCCTGCAACTAAAATTTTACCATCGGGTTGCAACAGTACCGATCTTGAGGAGCTGTAAAGACCTGTTGAAACGAATGCGGTTCCATCGCCGGAAAAACTGTTATCCAAAACACCATTTGGCAGGTAACGGGCCACTATAATATGGGACTGTGTATTTCCTACAAGTACTATTTTTCCATCTGGCTGTACAGCAACTGCAGTAGCTATCCCAAAGTTGCTATTAATATCACCGATTAACTTTCCATCCTCTGAAAATGAGGTATCAAAAGAACCATCAGGATTGAGCCGGGCAATAGAAAAGTAGCCTGCGGTTCCTGAACTACGACCCACCGCCAGAATTTTGCCGTCAGGTTGCAACGCAAGGTCATACAGATTGTCTGCCGTTGACGAAAAATCAAAGCTAACAACACCATCACTTGAAAACGTTGGATCAAGGGAACCGTCTTTGTTCAATCGTGCAAGTACGAAATCCATACTGTTGTTGATCATTGTATGCCCACCAAGTACTATTTTCCCGTCTGGCTGTAATTCGGCACTCGGGTTAAGCATGAATATGGAGTTGGAATAACCATTCGTTCCATAATTTTTATCCAGTGAACCGTCAGGCCACCGGTGAGTGATCATTGATTGCTCGTTCATTTCGAAAACCAGGAAAAAGCTACCGTCACTGCATAACAATATTCTGCTGCATTCATTCCTATTGATGTTAACCGTCGCACCAAAATCAGTGACTACAATACCGCTTTGACCAAAAGAAGGATCAAGGGTACCAGCTTGCGGATATACCTGGCTACATCCAATGACACCAATTAGGAAAAGTAAAATATGCTTCATAAAGAAATATTTATAGAAGGTCAATGAGGATAGCGGACACCTGCAGCAGCCTGTCACGTCTCTTATCCTATTGTTGAAGATTCGTAGAAATAAACTGCAGGAAAGTTCAAAGTTGTAAAAGCCAATCGATCCTGGAAATGACCATCGTCCGTGGATACGCTGATTGTCATCATTGGTATATAAATGTTCCGCGTGCCGGCTTTCCCTGATAGTGCTAGTGCTGAAATAAATTTAACCGGGATGTCAAATTGCAAGAACTCCTGCTGCAGCAGGAGTTCGATGAGTTACTCGAAAATGTCATAGAAGCTTTCAACATCTTTCTTTACCGCTGCATAGTTTTCAATATATTCATCACGTTCCTCTTTAAGTTCTTTCACATCCTTCAACAGCTGTTCAAGCCATGCATGCAACGCATCATGTTCAGCACCTTTCATACTGCACTGTTTGACCAGTGTATCGATTTTGTTTTGAATAGAAACAGAAAGTTCTTTTCGTTTGCCTGCATTTTGATAACTGGTATCATTCACCAGCTGCACCATTGCACCAACATTTTTCCTGGTAACTTCGTCAGCTTTCAGTTTAGTCCCACTTTTAACTGGTAATGTTGCAACAGTATTTTCATTATCATTTGCTTTTTTGTTTTCAAGTTGTGAGTTGGTGCAGGACATTATGACTCCTAAGAGAACTATCAATAGTTTTGTCATTTTATAGTTTTTTGAGTGATTAATCGTCATCCTTTTCTTGCTGTTGGCTACCGCTATTTTCATTTTTGGCATTGGTTTCACTACCACTGTACAGGGCAACTCCACTTCTGATTTCTGTGTGGCGTATTTGTCCCCCAAGGTGTGCTGTTTGTGCCATCAAGCCACCAGAAGTGATAGCCAACAGTACAACTACAACCTTAAATACACGGGCAGCTTTCTGCCATTTGAATGAAAACAATGCTGCCAGGGCCACCAGGCCTGCTGCAGCAACTGCAATCATTGCCATTTTTGCCACTTCCTCATGCCTTTCAATCACTGCTTCCGATACTCCAGGCAAATTTTCAATGGCTTCTTCAGTTCCTTCTCCGGTTAAAAAAACAGGTATAGCCGCCAGGCCAGCCGCCAATAACAGGATGTATGAAATTTTGGTAAGTGCAATATTTTTTATAAAGAATGCCACTACGAGCATTATTAAACCTACAAATGATAGAATGACCGGCATATGGGTTAATGCCAGGTGTATTTGAACACTGTTCATAAAATATTTTTTTAGTTTAAGAAATAGGAGCTGGTCTCCTTAGAAAGAAATAGTTAGCACTTAGACTCGTGGTGGATGAAAAATACTGGATAAATTTTGCTGTGGGGTGTAAGTGTCATGGAAAATCACTTTCTTATCGACAGGCGACGGTGTAAACACATTTGCCTGGATGACCGGGGTCACAATTGCGTAACCAATACTATAGAATGTGATATTCTTAAAAGGCAACTGTTCGTCTTCAGGCAAATCGCCATCATTGTGGTCGGCTTTGTAGTGATCTGCCAAAAAACCAAGGAGAGAAACATCATCCTGCGCCTGGTGTTTTATATAGTGTTCAATGAGGAAGGGAAGTTTAAAAAGCTGCCCTATTGGTGTTTGTGTTGACACCATGATGATCAGAAAAAATATAGCAGCAGCACTCTTCATTACTATAAATGTAGTTTATTGAAAAGTACCGGGCTATGATGGAGATCAGTGAGGCGGATAAAATTTTGCAAAAACTGACTAAAATTTGTGGCTAAACTCATGAGCATATTCATATAAAACAATACAGGTAAAGACGGCCAGCAAAAAAAATATAGACCACAGTATTTAGCGGTTATGATTTGTTATGTGCTATAAATAACGGCAGCTCCAGGTATTGCAATAAATAGTCTGCCATACTTGCACGAAACATTCTTGAAAAACTGGTTCGCCTGTATGCCCCTAAAACAACTAAAGAATGTTTTTTTTCACGTTGCAAATATTTTATGATCACATCTTCAGCCTGCCCCTTTAGTACAATGTATTCTGCTTTGGGAAAATGTCTTTTGATAAATTCTTTGATCAACTTACCATCAGGAAGATGCAACGATTCATCCATACTTTTCACAGTGATTATTTCAGTTTCATAGTTCTTTAATGGTTCAAAGAGATAACTGAATGTTCTTACAGCATGTACAGAAGAAGGCGCGCCATCGTACAATAGAATAAGTTTGCTTACAGGTTGGTATTTGGATGGAGCTACGACTACAGGACATTGAACATCATTCAGGAGATTGCGGATGAATCGGGTGGGGACAGGTTCTTCGTATCGTGTAACTGTTTCGTTTTCGCTTATGATAAGTAAGTCTGCATATATAGATTCATGAAGCAATTCCTGGATAGCCACATTTTTATCCCTGTGAATAGAATAATTAATGCCTGTGGCCTGGCAGGCTTTTTCAAATAATTTGACATTTTCGTCTCTTTCTTCTTTATCTTTTTCGTCCAGCCTGTGAATTTGCCTGTCGACATCAGAGCCTTCATAATGTGCAATATCGGTAACACCATAGCTACGCCTCATAAAATCATCAAGAAAAACACCGATTAAGTGCGCATCTGAGCGTTTGGCTAAAAAAATAGAATAACTCATCGTACTGTGTGAAAAATCCAATCCATCAAAGGCGGCAATAAATTTTGTCATGGTAGTTTTTTAATGGTGAGTGATGAAAATTGGCAAATCAACCGTTCGTATTAAAATATCTGCACGGCTTTTACGGAAAATATTGGAGAGAAGTGACCGGCCATAAGATCCCATCACAATCCATTTCTTTTCCTTCGTAAAGAAATACGGGAACAAGGTGTCTTTGACATCTCCCTGTAACCCGTGATAATTAACACTTCGATAATGAGATCTTAACCAGGCCATCATTCTCCTATGACCGTCCTTGAATTTTTCCTCTGATGTGTCATTTATTTCTAAGAGTATTGCTTTTTTATTTTCAAATTCAGGAAGCAGGTAGGTAAATTGTTTAATGGCGAAAACAGAAGATGCACTGCCATCAAAGCAAAAAACAATTTCATCAGGCTCTTTAAAGTGTTCCGAAGCTAGCAAAACCGGGCATTCCGCCCTATTCAAAATCTCTTTTACTAGATGTGAAGGCAAAGATTCTTGCCTGTTGTAGAAGCTAATACCAGGATCAATGATGAGAAGGTCGGCAAAACGAGTTTCATAACTTATTTCCTGTATCGGCTCACCATGATCAATACATATTTCCGGAGTAATACCTTTCAGCTGACATTCGTCCTTAAATAACCGTACAGATTGGTCAGTGTCAGCAGTAACGGCAAAGTGTGTTATCTTATCGATTGTTTCAAAATAGGAAGGACCATCTATATCAGGAGGAATCAATTCCAAGTATGGATTTTCGATGAATAACCCCGTTAGTTTAGTGTTGGCAATACTTGCTATACGACAGGCAAAATCAATAGAAGAAATATCAGGTTGCCTGGCATTCAGTACCAATAATATTCTTTCCATAAATCTATTTTCCTGAAGGTAGACTGATGTAAGACGGTGGTTAATGATAGCAATAAGTATAAATAATGATGGTGGTCAGTGGATTCTAGGTGTAGCTACCTGTCTTTTTTTCAGTTAGCCACATTTGCTTCTACCATCCTCTCAAAAAAGCGAAGTGTAATGTAGTTGATGGGTATAGTATGAATTACACAGAATCGTCAAATCGAGGAGCTTGTCTCCAGGCTGCCCCGCTTCTTTTAATCATTCGCAAACTCTCATTGACATACCGGAATAAAAATCTGTATAGAGCTCAGAAATACTTTTTGACCAATTATGAGACGCATTGGTGCATCCTTTCATTAATTTCTCTGCTGCAAAAACATCTTTTCGTAGCCTGGACGTACATTTTAAATGGCCCCTCTTCCATTTACCTAAAATCAAAATACAGGACACCGGTTTGAATATCATTACTGCCGTTGGCGAATGTTATATTGTTTTGACCTTGAGGTCCTAAGTCTTCTTTTCTCTGGCTCTTTGTTCCAATTGCAGTGATACCATGCAAAAATGAAAGGTTTCCTGATTTAGGATACACCGCCATTGAATTCGCCCTCCCTAATGCTTTTGGAACGGCAGGATTGAACAAATGCAGAAAGAGATTTTGTGTTTCTGTGTAGATCGAAAAAGTGCTTTCTGTAGTACGAAACTTACCGGCATAAAAATTACTGTAGTATCCTTTGAACTCGGGGTACGCCCAGGTTTCGCCGGTAATGGTATTGTTATAGTTTTTGTTCCATGAATTAAATGCCGTGCCCTTCATTCTGTTTTTATAAACCCTGTATGGCCCGTTTGCAATCATTTGGATGCCCTGTACATTTTCATCCGGGTAAATAAAACTCACTCCTAACAAAGTATCAGCGTTCTCCGGTCGGTATTGATATTTTAGTTGAAGCACCCCAGATGGTAACATGGTCCATGTAAATTGAAACCGGTGCCTGCCTTCATAAGCTACCCGCACAACATGTCCACCAAGTGTATCATAATCCTTTACGGTAACTTTCGATGCTGAGTCGCCACCAATAAGTACAGGACCTCTGCTCAGTGATATTACACCACTATTGTTGCTAACACCCATAAGCAGACCGGTTTTTTCATCAATGGTTACCTTGACGTTGTTTGCAGCCATGGTTAATTTTCCATCGCCTTTAGTTACATTGGTTGCAGTTGAAGTTTTTGGGAGCATCCGGTTTGCCATTTCTTCTGCGGTTGTAATCGGCCAAGACCAGGTGTTCAATTCTCTTCCATATAAATCTTTAGCGGTGATGTACAACACATCATACCTGTTCCAGTTTTTTGGTAAAGCGATAGTAAGCGAGCCGCTGGTTCCAGGAGCAATATTTGGAGATCGAATTAGGCCGGATATTGAAACAGTATCATTTGGTACTAAACTATTCATTTTTTTCAACCTCCAGCTAAATGAACATTGATTTAGATTGGTAAAATGATACCGGTTTTCAATATCAAATTTTCCATCAAATTCTTTTGTGATGATTCGGTAAGGAAAATACACCGGTGACCATATTTCCCTGATTGTATAAAAACTGCCTTCTTTTTCGCGGTAAGGGCCAAGTATGCCGTCCGCTGCTGCATTACCTTTAGTATCCAACCTTCCATTTTGATCGGTACGAACAACTCCCTGGTCGCAAAAATCCCATAGAAAACCTCCTGCCGATAATGGATTGCTTAACATCAGGTCCCAGTGGTCATCTAACCCTGCTCCATGACCGCCATCGTATAACCCATGAAGAAACTCAGTAGGAACGAAAACATCATTGCCCTGGAAAAATGTATTGATGCCATAATTCCATGGAATGTAATGTTTGGTGTTCATTCCATTACTATTTAACCACGGGTGGATTACAGTACGTTGTTGAATATCATGCCTGGCGAAATCAGTCAGCAGGTCGAAGTTGAATCCACCTTCATTGCCATTAGCCCAAAGTACAATGCATGGATGATTGACATCTTTTACTACCAGTTCTTTCACCAGTTTCCGTCCTGTTTCGGTATCATAGGGAGGATATTGCCACCCGGCCAGTTCGTCAATTACAAATAAGCCAAGAGAATCGCATACATCTAAAAAATGTTTATCCGGCGGATAATGCGACATGCGGACAGCGTTCATGTTCATTTCCTTAATCAGCCTCGCATCCATGATACTTAATTCCTTACTTGTAGTGCGACCAGATGTTGGCCAAAATGAACCGCGGTTAACTCCTTTAAAACGTATCTTTTTCCCATTCACATAAAAACCATCCGACCTGCGCAGCTCCACTGTTCTGAAACCAATCGTTTCACTGAATGTGTGAACAGTGTTGGCGCCCTTTTTCAAACTAACCTCAAGCCTGTATAAGTTTGGAAATTCAGCTGACCATAATTTTACATTGGCAAGTTTGCTTTGAAGTCGTACAAGGGAATCACCCTCTTTTACTGCTGCAGTAAATGATGGCCCGATTGACCTGCCATCTTTTGTTTTAACCTGGGCAACTATTGTAGCTGTGCCTTTAACATTGCTTGGAAATGCATTGATTGCGATTGAGCCATCTGCTTTAGCATCAACAGCTACTCGTTCCAAATGCTGTTTTGGATAGGCTTCCAAAAAAACGGGACGAAAAATTCCGCCAAACACCCAATAATCCGCTTTTCGTTCAGCATCATTTACCAATAAATTAGTTGAAACTTTTTTTACACTTACTTCCAGCAGGTTTGTTGTTCCTTGATTGAGTAAAGAAGTGATGTTGTATTTAAACCGGTAAAAAGCGCCCTGGTGAACAGGTCCTGCGAGGCTGCCGTTAATCTTAACTTCCGTATCAGTCATGGAACCATCGAATACGATAAATATTTCTTTACCCGTCCAGGACGAAGGAACTTTAAATGGATAACGATATAGGCCTGTTTCAGATGAATCTTCCCTTTCACCGCCATACGTATAATTGCCAAAGCCCATAAACTCCCAATTAGAAGGTACAGGAATTTTGGACCATTTACCGCTATTGCGGCCGGCTGTACACATAAACTCCCATTCTACGGAATGGTCTTTATCTGTGCCTGATAGAAAATGAACCTCGGTTTCCTGGCTCAATGATGAAATGGATAAGAATAAAAGACCTGCTAAAATAATTTGCTGACGTAATTTTTTTTTCATCAGAAACAGAGGTTAATAGGATTTAGCTATAAGGTATAATTGATGTCCAAAACAAAAAACTATAAAAGATAATTTTAAAACTTTTGCTGCAGATAAATTTTGCAGCATTGTCAATGCGTCGCAAGAGCGATAGTTTTTTATTTACAAATAAAATCGTTTGTACCAACTGCGTTACTTGTTTTTACATTTGCCGCCTATATTCAAAACACCAGTCGTTAATTATATTTACGGCTGCTCTTACCAGTTGTTTCAAATTATTTTACCGGGTAAATTCTTGCTGCCCAACCACCACCAGGCGCTAATTGAATTTTTAGCTTTTTGCCCGCTGTTAACTTTATCACTTCCCGTTTATAATCGGTGGCATCCCTGTCGGCGTTGATACCATCTTTGAAAATGACAGCTTCATAACTACCTGCACCTAAAAACGAAAAGTCCAGTTCCAGGTCCCTGGCCGTCCAGTTGCTCATTACTCCCACATGCCATGTATCCTTCTTCTTTCTTGCGATTGCAACATACTCTCCAACCTTTCCTGCCAACGCAACCGTTTCATCAAAGGTAGTAGGGACTTTTGCTATAAAATCGGTACTCTCCTGCTCTTTCATATAGGCTGTAGGATTGTCTGCCAGCATTTGCAAAGGCGCTTCAAAAACCACGTACATTGCCAGCTGATGACAGCGTGTACCCTGGCTCATAGGCAAGTCGTTATTGGCACGGAAATAACTTTTTGTAGCATTACGCATAGCGCCTGGTGTGTAATCCATAGGTCCAGTTATCATACGAATAAAAGGAATGGTAACATCGTATTGCGGCACATCATCGTTTGGTGTCCACTTGTTGTTTTCCATTCCCTTTAACCCTTCAAAATTGACTATGTTCGGGTAGGTACGTTGCAAACCGGTGGGTTTAAACATGCCATGAAAATTAACGAGCAGTTTATAATCCGCAGCTTTCTTTGCGATGTCATAAGTTGATTTCACCATCTTTTGGTCATCGCGGTCAAGAAAGTCAATTTTAAATCCTTTTACGCCCAGGGCTGCATACTTTGCAAAAGCTTCATCCATCTTTTGATCAATTGCATACCAGCTTGCCCATAAAATAACACCCACATTGTTTTGTTTTGCATAGTCAAGGATCTCTTTTAAATCAATCTGCGGAGAAAGCTGCATCAGATCAAGGTTATTGCTCCAACCTTCGTCCATGATGATGTACTCAAGTTTATTGGCGGCTGCAAAGTCTATATAATATTTGTAAGTGGGTGTATTAACACCTGCCCTGAAATCAACATGGGTGATATTCCAATTGTTCCACCAGTCCCATGCAACCTTACCTGGTTTTATCCATGAGGCATCACTTATGCGAGATGGTGATGCCAGCTTTTGAACAATGTCGTTGTTTGCTAATGTTGTATCATTTTCGCTGATGACAATAACACGCCAGGGAAAATTTCTTGTACCATTTACCCTCGCAATGTAGTCCGCTCTTTTTGTTGCCATCGTATTTAAGCGGTTAAAGCCACCTTGTGTTTCTTCCAACACATAGGGTGCAAACATGCCTTTTATACTATTGGTTATCGCCGCATTGCCGGTGATAAACATACCGGGATAATCTTCGATGTCTGCTTCCAGCAAAACGGCTTTTTTCTGTTGGCCCAGATCAACAAGCATGGGCAAGAAAGCAAGCGTATCATTTTCAATTTTCGAAAGATTTATATTGTCGTACAATGCTTCGAATGATTGTATGTATTGCTCCCTTCCACGAAGGTCCCGGACGAACGGTACAAGACATGTATAGTCCTGGTTAAAGTTGAAAACTGCTTCTTCATTTGCAATGGTTAGCTCACTTTTTTTCTTTGTGAACAACCGGTAGGCCGCACCATCGTTGTATGCACGGACAATAATGCCAAAGTCACCTTTACAGTTTAAGGTAAGTTCGTTATAGACATCCTGGATGATCGCCTTTTTGTAATTAATAGCATTGACAGTGCTGTTTACTTTTGTCGTTTTGGAAGAAACGATTGTTGCTTTATCACCTAATATTTCGCCTGAGTTTAAACGAAGGGAAATGGCAGATGGCAACAGCACTTGTTGTGACTTATGAAGTACTGACCATTGCAGTTTTTGATCCGCATTTATTGTGATAACGATATTTCCATCTGGTGAACGCAACTGGTACGCCTTGTTTTTTTGTGCAGCCGATGTTATGGTAATTAACACGATCATAACCATCCAGCTACCTTGCTTATATTTCATAAGTGATTTTTTATTCGATGTCATATAGCAGTGTGTAGATCAGCATCAAATTGAGAAAAAGAAGTGGCAATGAATAGCAGAGAAACTGCAAAAGAAAATATAGATTTCAAAAACATTGACTATAACTTTTCATTCCAGGGTGAAAATACACAACTGCTTATTACTGAAAAGAAAAAAGACCACTTTTAAAAATATCATTCATTCTTACCTTGCTTACTAAAACCGTGTGAAGTGATTATTGGAGAAGCAAAAGGATTAAAATTTGAAGATTATTTGTTTTCTGAAGTAATTCGTACGTCCGGTCGCACAGATAATGGCCTGGTATGGAAGCCACGAATGAATAAATTGAAATTTATCAGTGGATATATAAATGGTGTTCCCCAGGCAATTCACGAAGAAAGCTGGAGCTACACAAGCGCAAGCGACATTGCCATTCCGGAAAGCCTCATGATATGGTTTGGAGATAATTCCGGATGATGACATCTGTCATCTTTTAAGAGACAGAATAACTTCATCTTTGTCCGTCACTTATCAGCTCCTGTTGTTTTAATTACTATAATGAATCATGCCCACCAGTTTCACATTCCAGTATTGGGTTTGTGCTACACAATTGATACGCCTTTAATGGTTGCAAAGTTTGGTATTTCGTCTGTGTTGTCTATTGTCGAAGATGAACTTATAGAAGACATGAGAGCCTATCATGCTTCCCGAAATGGTATTGCCTTTGCTCCTATTTCCGAAAAAGATCCCGACCACCGTGCTAAACGCATTACTGCCTACCTTAATTTATTGGAGGACCTTATCAATACTCAAATTGAAAAACTGAAAGCTTCATCTTTTGAATCCTGCCCGGAGCTCAGGAAATATTTTGAGCTACTTGCGGACGACTCATTACAAAAGAAGGAGTACCGCGGGATACAGTCAATACAAGACAGTGAAGTTAAAAATAAACGGGCACGGCAACTTATACAATCCATTGTTCCCGGCAGTATCGACGTTAATATAATGGCCAAATTGGATAATCCGGCTTACACAGATAATGGGGAAAGAATGGCTGATGAATTTTGTGATGCGGTTGCCGCACTAAGGGGATTTGCTAATAGCAAGCTTTCTTCTTCTGTCGTTTTTTCCGCAGGATATAATCCCAGGCTCTTTAATTATGCTGAAAAAGTCGACGATTTTTATCCCGATGCAAACGATCATCTTAAAAAGAAAATCATTTTAAAAGTAAGTGACTACCGGTCGGCATTGGTTCAGGGAAAACTCCTGGCAAAAAAAGGATTATGGGTATCTGAGTTCAGAATAGAATCAGGCCTTAATTGTGGCGGTCATGCATTTCCCACAGAAGGAGTTTTATTGGGCCCGATCCTGGAAGAATTTAAGAACAACCGGCAGTCCCTTGTAAAGGAACTCTTTGGTTTGTGTAACGATGCCCTGGAACTAAAAGGGAGAAAAAGGTTTAGCAAACTTCCCGCACAAAATATTTCCGCACAAGGGGGCGTTGGAACTTATGAAGAACAACAGGTGTTACTGAATTATTTTCAACTTGACAGCGTTGGCTGGGGAAGTCCGTTTTTACTGGTGCCCGAAGTAACTAATGTTGATGACGTAACGCTGTTTCAATTAGCAAATGCAGAGCCAGACGATTATTTTTTAAGCGATGCTTCTCCCCTGGGTGTGCCTTTTCACAATTTCAGAAGGAGCAGCTCAGAAGATCAACGAAAAAAAAGAATAGCTGATAAAAGAGCAGGAAGCCCCTGTTATAAAAAATACCTGGCCTCTGATACTGAATTTACTGAACTACCAATTTGCACGGCTTCGAGACAATATCAACAGCTTAAGGAAAAACAATTAAGCAATAGCGCAACTAATGAAGAGGAAAGCAGTGTTCAACTTGAAAGTATCAGACAAAAGGATTGCCTCTGCGAAGGACTTACGTCCTCGGCCCGCCTTAAAAACAAAATGCCATTATCGCATAAGCTATCTGCGGTTACTATTTGCCCGGGGCCAAATCTTAAATGGTTCTCTGGTACATTCACTTTAAAAGACATGGTTGATCATATTTATGGAAGAACCAGCATCATTAATGCGTTATACCGTCCACATATGTTCATTAACGAACTATCATTGTATATCGATTATTTGAAAAAACGAATTAGTGAGATAAGCTCCTCTCCCACCGAAAAAGAAATAAGATATTTTCAAAAGTTCAGTACGAACCTTTTGACCGGCATTGCATTTTATAAGAAAATACTGCCGCAGCTTAGCAATGCCCCCAAAATATCGGAGGAA
>Ga0193740_1000299_pt1 | contig 14448 bp, 13 predicted proteins | sample L2s1metaG_FD_145072 | JGI IMG/M metagenome (GOLD analysis project Ga0193740, IMG submission 145072) | Soil microbial communities from a riparian zone of the East river system, Colorado, United States - L2s1 | ecosystem: Environmental > Terrestrial > Soil > Riparian zone | place: USA: East River... | reverse complement strand
GACCACCCATTGACCGGTCTTGGCTGGCCCGTGGTTTTTTTCTTTCACCAATATATTTTCGGATTACATATTCTTTCATTATGAAAGTAATTAGCCTGTTTATTTTCTTTTGGAGGCTGACGTCCAAATTTCTGCCAGCTAAACCTTCCTCCAGCTTTTTCATAAACCAGACAATATCAATAAAAGAAGAACGATAAGCACTTTCCCCAAAATGAGAGCATTTTCGGCGACTCTCCAGGATCACTGGATGTAGTTTTTCATAATTTTTGTTAAGAATGGAGGATATTTTGTCTAAGTCATCAAACAGTTTATTATTCTTTCCAAGATTCACACAGGAAATCGCCAGTTGTGATTCTTTTAGCTTGTTATAAAAGACTTTCTTATTTGCTTTTTCTATGAATTTTACACCCAATTGCTCTGCATTCATGTCGGGGTTTCTGATCAGTGATTTAAAAGTGTCAAGATAGTTATAGCCTTGAAAAAAAATCAATTCTTCGCTTGCTACATAAAACTGGCAATGCTTTTGAATGTCATAGCCATATTCAACCATTTGCATGCAACATCCAAGGTTTACCAGTAAATCCAATTTATGGCCGTTATTGCCAAAACATTTAGTGAGGCTAGTATTCAATTCTCTACCTATAAGGGCATCAAGATTTGATTTGGAGGTGGTATAACTATTTAATTTGATTAGGGTAGCGGGATTATTGGTCCGAAGCTTAAACTTGGGATTATCTTTAAAGACGTTCAAAATACTCTTGGACGCTGTAATTATATCGGTGACCTGGTTATTTTCATCAGTATAGCTTAATCTTAGTTGAATTTCGTCCGTGTTATTAAAATAAGGTGAATTTGGTTTTAATAACTCAGTAATTGAAACTGTATTCCCGGAATCTAGTTCATTAAGTGTAAAGTCAGGTATTTGTGCCATCATTTCAGAATACGCTTCGCGTATCTCTGTCGCAAACAGACCCGACCCTGTACCGTGACCCCATAACAATAGTAAATATCTTTCCGCCTCATATTTCCTTTTGCACCATTTTATATAATCCGTCAAGGCGGGCTCATTTCCCATTAGTACATCACTACTTAATTCAATTTCCGGATGGCTGATGTTTTCTAAAAAGTTGGGCCTGATTTTATATCTCCGGGCTCTGAAATTAGAAGGTTGACTCTCTTCAACATTCCAATCTTTATAAACCTGAAGCAGTATGTTTATCGACTTATACGGTTGATTATCCAATATATCTCCCAAATTATTTAACTCCGATAAAAATTCGTTAGACGCATCGTTTGATGCTGAATCGTCGGCTGCCATATAGATCATTACCGTCCATTGGGCTTTTGGCTTTTTATTATTATTTGCCATAAATTATAAGTTTAAAGTTTTATTGTATTTTTAAAAGACATCTACCACTTATGTTTTTCAATTTGACTTTTCGTGTTAGAATTGGATTTTATCTAATACTCCTTTTACTATGTCTTACTTCTGCTTCTTATCACCTCAAAGGACAGATTCAACATATTAATTTCAGACATTATTCACTGGCGGATGGACTTAGTTCTTATAAGGTCGTGAAGATTTTACAAGACCATTTTGGTTTTATTTGGGTAGCGACACAGGACGGGCTTAACAGATTTGACGGTAAAGATATAATCATTTATAATAAAAGTGCCCGGGAAAAACACCTGTTACTTGGGGGTGATATCACGGATATGGTCGAAGATACAAGCCGGAACATGATGTGGGTTATCAGTCCTTATGGCGGATTGAACGGTATTGACCTGAAAACCGGCAACGTAACTATTAGTGTGTCAGTATCTGATACTGCCAACAACTTCAGCGATCAGTGGTTAAGAACAATGACTCAAAACGGTGATGAGCTCTGGATAGGTACATATAATGGGATCACGGTTTTTGATATGGGAGAAAAGAAAATAAAAAAATTATTATCAGCCCCTGTTCAGAACGATAAATTAAAAAAAGAGTATGATATAAACTTATTTTATAAAGATGAAACGGGCAGAATATGGGCTTTTTCAAATTTTGGTATTACAGTTTATTCCCGGGAGAATTATTCAATAATCTCTTCTGTTCCGATAGAAAAACTAGGCCAGCCTGATGAATATATTTATGAACGATTTAATAGCTATAGCATTTTGGACCCCGGGAAAATTTTACTTGCAACATATAGTGGGATTAAAAAAATTGATTATTCTAAACCTGGTTTAATAAGTGTTACCGATTATATGATTCCGGGTATTTCAAATATGGAGATAAGGTACCTGGTTCATGACCGGGATAGAAATCTCTGGTTTGCCACTAATGATGGATTATATAAAAGGGATTTTATAAATGGAAACCTATCACCTGTGGAAGACGTCAATCTTGTAGACAAGAAGAAATGGACCAATTCTATCAATGTAATTTATTTTGACAGGCATAATAATATCTGGCTAGGTGCTCTTCAGGGATTTGCTTTGGCCATCAGTACGCATAGCCCCTTTCTAAAATATTTTGAATCTGCTGATTTAAGGACAAAGATCAGCAGGACTAAATTCATTTTTCCTTTTAACGACAGTGTAGAATTTGTTTGTGCATACGATGGCTTTTATAGAGTTGATAACCTGCGAAAAAATATTAAGCGATTAAAGGAAGGTATATTTTGGACTATGTTTCGTCACGAGGATGGAAAGTTGATCGTTTGCAGTGAGAGACATTTGTATGTTTTTAGTTTACCGGGGCAATTTATAGACATTGAGAAAATATACCCCGAGCTTAATTCCATAAGTAACGAAACAATTAGTAGTGTTACAGCCTGGAATGACTCTCTTGTATTTTTAGGAAGCGAGGAAGGAAAAGGGGTATTTGAATGGAATTGTAGAAAGAAAACACTTAGACACTTGGATAGTATAGCTTCTACTCCTTTAAAGGACGGTATTGTGAACCGGGTATATAAAGACAAAAAGGATAAAATATGGATTTTATCTGACAAAAGTTTTGCGATCTATGATCCTGCGGAACATAAACTTAATAATTATGAATTGACTCATTCCATCACCAACCAACCGCTGACCCTTTTTTTTGATATATGTGAAGCATCGGGTTCTTATTGGTTGGCTTCCTATGGATCAGGTATTGTTCAACTTGATGATCAACTCCAGATAAAGAATATTATTTCCACTAGTAAGGGGATGAACAATGCCGGCATTTATAAAATTTTTCCCTTAAATGATACTTTGCTTCTTGCTACCTCAAATAACGGCTTAAGTAAAATAAATATTCATCGGTCATCAGTCTCAAATTATTTTGAAAGTGACGGTCTGCATTCAAATGCCTTTGATGAGCATTGCGGCACAACCTATAATGGAAAAATTTACGCCGGTGGGCCTGATGGCTTTACCATCATTAATCCAAAATATATAACTACTAATGCCATTGCTCCGGAATTGTATATCAGCAATATTATTATTGAAACCCAGTCCGGCCAACAAGATATAAGCGATCTTGAAACGAAATCTGTAACATTTCCGAGAAATCTCCTGCAGGCTACCGTTTATTTTTCTGCTCTTAATTACTCCAATCCTGAGAGAACAACTTATAACTATCGGATAAAAGGACAACATAATGAGTGGGTCAAACTTGGTACACAAAATTTTGTCAACCTGATTGGCCTTAAACCTGATGAATATATTCTGCAGGTGCAGGCGTTTAATGAAGATGGCCTGGTCAGTGAGATAAAAGAAATTCAACTTGTTTTTTTACCTAAATGGTATCAAACAACGTGGTTCAAAATTTTGTTGATAGTGTTGGTCGCTGGCATTGTATATGCACTGTATAAGATACGCATCAACCAGCTTAAGAAAGAAAGAGAAATCAGAACTCACCTTGCCAGCGACCTGCATGATGATCTTGGCAGCACATTAAACAGCGTAAAAGTTTATGCAAACATGGCAATGCTTGAAAAAGAAAATAATAAGTACCTGGAAAAAATAAAAGAAAGTACGCAGGAAGCAATTAATGGTGTGCGGGATATAATCTGGATCCTTGATGATAAAAAAGATAGTATGGAACACCTGATGACAAGGATCAGCCTGTTTGCTGCACCTCTTTGTGATGCCGGTGCTATTAATTTTCATTCTCAACTCAACGATTCATTGCGTAACTATAAACTGGAGAAAGAGGAAAAGCGAAACCTGTATATGATCATCAAGGAAGCTGTAAATAACAGCATAAAGTATGCAAAAGGAAGTTTAATTCATCTTACAATTGACAACAAAGAGACCAGGTTGACGATAAAGATTATTGATGATGGTGTAGGGTTTGAAAAAGATAAAATAACGGAGGGCAATGGCCTGAAAAATATTATGAGCCGATCCATACAAATAGGATATAACGCAACAATTATTTCACAACCTGAGCAAGGCACTACCATTCAACTGGAGAAAACCTGAATCAGATCTGTACTATTCCATTTTTGATCGCATAAATCACCAGGCCGGTTCTTGTTTTTATTTCAAGTTTTTGAAAAAGTGTATCCCGGTAACCGTCCACTGTACGTGGACTGAGGTACATCTTATCAGCAATTTCCTTATAAGTCATTTCGGAGCAAGCCAGCTTCAGAAATTCAATTTCCCTTTCTGTAAGATGCAGGACTTGTTGAGATGAATGGCTTTCGTCGTCCATACCTGAAATGCTGTGTATCAAACGGCCCGTTACCATTTCAGAGTAATAAAATCCCTTTTGCAAAATGGCATCAATAGCCATTTTTAATTCCGATGGTTCAGTATCTTTCAAAATATATCCTCTTGCTCCATTTTTCAGCATACGGATCACGGCATTTTCATCATCGTGCATACTTAATGCAAGTATCCTGATGTCAGGATAATTTTTTTTCAACCAATTTGAGGTTTCATAACCATCCATTTGCGGCATATTGATGTCAAGTAACACAAGTTGCGGATGATCGTTATTCGATTTCAATTTTTCACAGAACTCTTTTCCATTGTTGGCCTCATATAATACCTCGTAACCGAGATTACGAACGAGGTCGGCCAAACCTTTACGGAGAAGAACATGATCATCTACCAAAACAATTTTTGCAGCCATAGTCTTGATTTTTTATTCATTTAATGGTAATACCAGCTTTACTTCGGTACCCTGCTTTTTTCGATTCAGGCTAAAATCAACATTAATTAATTTGGCCCTTTTGCGCATTTTACAATAACCATTATCTCTACCAGTACCGTTGCTTTCACGGTGTGTAGCCTCCTCAGCGTTCGCCTCATCGCTATTGATGATCACTTCCAGGTCATGCTCAGAATTTTTCAATAAAACTTTAATGTTCTCTACCGCTCCAGATCTGGCGATGTAATGCAATGCTTGTTGCACGATCCGGAAAAGTATCAATTCTTTTTGCGCATCAATATGTGGCAGATCACCTTCCATTTGAAGCTGGGTTTGATAAAGGTCGGTTTTTTCTATCTGCTCTAATTCGTATTCTATGGCACGGTACAGACCTATGTTTTCGATATTGTCAGATCTAAGATTTCTTAATAAACCTCTCAGATCAAGAATGGCCTTACCAACGAGGTCTTTCGAAGAACTGATCTTATCTGTTGCTTCCTGGGTTGAAATGTCCATTGTATTTAGGTTGAGCTTTGCAAGACTCAGCACCTGCCCGATATTATCATGTATTTCCTTTGATATTTGTTTAATTGTTTGTTCCTGTATTTCCAGTTGAGCCTTCAGTAATTCGTGTTGAAACTGAGCCAAACGCTGGTCCTTTTCAATCATTTGTCGGTAATATTTTTTCTGGTAAATGAAAAAGCATACCGTAATTGTTATTACTAAAATTGTGGTAATGGCTATCCCCCCCGTTATAAGTATATTCAATTCCATTAGCAAGACATCTGTTTTCAAAATTGTAATTGTATTAACCGGCCACAAAGCCAATTAAGCAAATGTACCCGGCTTATGACCTTTAGATAAGGAGGAAAACACGGTATTTGAGACATACATGTAATGGTTTAAAAAAAAACGGAAATTTTAGACTTTTTTATAGTTGCAACGATTGAGATAGGGCAACCTTTTGCTATTATTTACGAAGTGTGATAGAGTAAGAGAATTTTTGTACAAAAGGCAATTCTGTTTTTTGCTGTTTTGAGATCATATAGTTATTCCTGATCGATATAGTTTCTGCTTTGCAATACTTCTCAATTATTTTCTCTAAAAGAAGTTTCAGGATGAACAGCATCATATTTTTTATCAGTAAGAATTTGTGAAATGGTTGACTTGTTGGTTTTTAGTTTTTCTTCGACTTCTTTTATCAGCGTTTCTTTATTTAATTGGCAAAAAGAAATATTAGAAAATGCAGTGCATAGTAATATGCTCAATATTATTTCTTTCATGGCTAAAATGCATCGGTGATTTTGCAGAAAACTTGTCAGTGTAATATGTAGAATTACTTCAATAAATAAGGTAAAAATCATTTAGGAAGTCATAATGAATGATAACTCGTTAACTGAAAAGATATATTATACTACACATTTTCCCTAAGCAAAACCATATGAGATACGAGAATAAATCCGGTATTTTAAAACAATTTTTGGCTTTAGATTTGAACTACGATAACTGTTGGTATTAAATCCGTATTTATGAAAAAGACCTTTGTTATCAATGCACTGATGATCCTGCTATCCTATGTTGTTTTAATGCTGGTCTTATAATAAGAAGGATTAGAAGGATAAACTGCAGGATCAAATGTTTACTGGTTTTCTAAAAGACCGGGTCTCCTTTCTTTCGTTCTTTTTAAGGATTCCTCATTTCGCCATTCTTCTATCAGCCTGTGGTTTCCACTAAGCAAAGCATCGGGTACTTTCCATCCCCGAAAATCTTCTGGTCTTGTATACACAGGTGGAGCAAGTAAATTATCCTGGAAAGAATCGAATAAAGCCGATGTCTCATCATTTAAAACTCCGGGTATTAATCTGCCAATACAATCAACCAGTACAGCTGCGGCCAATTCACCACCACTTAATACATAGTCTCCAATCGAGATCTCTTTTGTTACAAAATGTTCCCTGATCCTTTCATCAATGCCTTTATAATGACCGCAGATCATGATGATATTCTCTTTCAGTGAAAGATTATTTGCAATTTTTTGATCAAGCATTTCTCCATCCGGCGTTAAATAGATCACTTCATCGTATTTTCTGTCAGCAGAAAGCTGTTCTATCACTTTTGCCAACGGTTCGCACATCATTACCATACCAGCACCTCCGCCATATTGATAATCGTCTACCTGGCCATATTCATTAACTGCCCATTGACGCAGATTGTGTATTTGAACTTCCAATAATTTTTTTTCCTGGGCCCTTTTCATGATGCTGTGCTGCATCGGGCTTTGCAACAGATCCGGTAAAACGCTTATTATATCTATTCTCATAATTGTAAAGTTACAAAATCAAGAAGTGAGGTATATTTCAAAAAAACAAACCCCCACTCTTACAATAGCGGGGGTTTGTTCTTGATCATCTCTTTAGTTTATGGAGATGTTTTTAACCTTTTTAGGTTGTTTAATTTCCATTTTAGGAATTAGAATTTTCAATTCCCCATTTTTGTACTCTGCATTGATCTTGCCAGCATCACAATTTTCAGGAAGAGTGAAACTTCTGCTCCAGCTACTGTAGTTATATTCGCGACGATTATACCTTCCATTTTTTTCTTCCTTCACTTCTTTTTCTTTTTCAGCACTAATGGTCAGCATATCATCATAAGCATCCACTTTGAAATCTTTTTTATCCAAACCGGGTGCTGCAATCGTCAGTGCGAATTCCTTATCAGTTTCACTAACATTTACTGCAGGAACATTCATCACTTTTCCTAAACCAAAAAATTCATCCAACGGTGAATTGAAGAACTTTTCCATCAAGCCACCGTCGAATAATGTCGGCCATGATGTTCTTGGCTTATCAATGGCTTTGTTTTCCATATTACAGTTTTTAAGATTAAAAAATATTGTTTAACAGTTCTAAGATGGCTATTTTATTTAGCCGAAAAAATGATGCCAGTGAGAAAGCGATATGATATTTATCAGTGAAAGTTATTCACCCAGGAAATCATCAATGTCACGTCTTTGTTTTTTTGTTGGCCGACCGATTTTACTCTGTCTTTTCCCTGTATGAAAACTAGCAACTTGATATTTTAATCTTTCTATTTCTTCTGCAGGAGTAATATCAATATAATAGTTAATAGCTTCAGCAAAAGCGACACGTTTGTATAATAACCCGATAACACGAATGCGCCATCGTTTTGCTTCAGTTTTTACTTCATATTCTTCTCCGGCATTTACGTGTTTAGATGCTTTTGTTTGAACACCATTAAATTTCACCTTACCGGAATCACAGGCGTCTGAAGCTTGTGTACGGGTTTTGAAAAGACGAATGGCCCAGAGATATTTATCAAGACGGAGTTTTTCTTTTTCTGGCATGATCAAAATTAAAAAACCTCATCTTATCCAGATGAGGTTTTTTGAAAGACTTATATAAGATCACATCTCTGCAAAATGCTTGTGGAAATAAGGAATAGTTTCAATGCCTTTATAATAATTATCAAGATTGAATTTTTCATTTGGGCTATGTAAATTGTCACTGTCTAATCCAAAACCCATAAAGACAATTTTAATTCCCAGTTCTTTTTCAAATAATGCACAAATAGGAATACTGCCGCCACCACGAACAGGTATCGGATCTTTTCCAAATGTATCTTTTATCGCTGCTGCTGCTGCCTTATAAGCTTTACTGTCAATAGGGGTCATGTATGGTTCACCACCATGGTGCGGCGCAGCTTTTACTTCAACATTGGCAGGTGCAATTTTTTTCAATTGATTGATAAGAACTTCGGTCATCTTATCACTATTCTGATTGGGAACAAGCCTTGCAGAAATTTTTGCAAAGGCTTTCGAAGGTAAAACGGTTTTAGAACCTTCACCAATATAACCACCCCAGATACCATTTAGCTCTATCGTTGGGCGAATACCTGTTCTTTCATTGGTAGTAAATCCCTTTTCACCCCACAGTTCTTTTACTCCCAGGTCTTCTTTATATTCTTTTTCATCATAAGGTGCTGCAGCCATCTTTTTTCTTTCTTCAGATGTTGCTTCAACTACATCATCATAAAAACCCGGGATAGTGATATGATTGTTTTCGTCGTGCAACGAAGCAATCATCTTTGCCAATATAGTAATAGGATTTGCAACGGCGCCACCATACACACCGCTATGCAGATCACGATTCGGTCCTGTTACTTCTACTTCAATATAACTTAAGCCACGTACCCCAATATCTATTGATGGGTTTTCAAGACTAAGCATTGCCGTATCACTGATCAATATCACATCAGCTTTTAAAAGATCTTTATGACTCTTTACAAAATTAGCAAGATTGGATGAACCAACTTCTTCTTCTCCTTCAATACAAAATTTTATATTGGTAACAAGTGAATTGGTTTTCACCATTGTTTCCAGCGCTTTTACATGCATATAAAATTGTCCTTTGTCGTCACAGCTTCCTCTTGCAAAAATTTTTCCGTCTTTGATAACGGGATCAAAAGGTCCGCTATGCCAAAGTTCTAATGGCTCAACAGGTTGCACATCATAATGGCCATAAACAAGTACTGTTGGTTTTTTCGGGTCAATTATTTTTTCACCATAAACTATGGGATGACCCGGCGTTTGAAAAAGTTCTGCTTTATCTGCTCCGGCTTCCAGCAAACGTTGCTTTACTGCTTCTGCACATTTCTGCATATCAGGTTTGTGTTCACTCCTGGCACTTATACTTGGTATACGAAGTAGTTCCAATAACTCACTTAAAAAACGATCTTTATTTTTTTGCTGATAATCTTTCCAGGCTTGAGACATTTTCAATTTTTTAGGTAGGCGAAGATAAAGAAGAAGAAGTTATCCGCCTTTACTATTCAGGTTTCAAAAAAATCAGGTCAATTTTTAATAACTGGACAAGAAAAACGGTTTCGCTTTCCAAAAGAATAGATCAAGCCGGCCATTATTGTATGATAGTGATCATTTTTATCAGGATTAGCTGCCTGGCTAAAACCATCCAAATAATCGGTATCAAGAATTCGATAAGTGCCTTCGAGAGAAAAAGAAAGTTTTTCAGTAATGCCATACCGTACTCCGATCCCAATAGGGATAGAAAAAATTCCTTTTGGGACTGGGTGATTAATATCTTCATTTAAACCATTGATGACCGCTGTTTCACTGGCGAAATGCGAATAATCGAATTGGCTCCAATCTCTTTTTATTTTTAAAAAGGAATAGCTGAGCCCGCCAAAAACATAAGGAGTAAAATTAATAATGCCTCCTTCATTTGGCATAAGGCCTATGATATTTCTGACGGCCTGGAGTGATAATTCAGTGACAGGAGTTTTGAAATTAAAATTCCGTTGTTGCCGCCATGCAGGATCATCGTATGTACCATCATCGCCTTTTAATGACCCATGCAGAAATTGAAAACGAATTGCATAATGGCTATTTATACTTCTTGTAGCAGAAATACCAAAACCAGGTTTCATTGTGTTGAATGCACCAAGATCATATGGCGTCAGATCTCCCTGGTAAATAAATGTGCCAAGATGAACGCCAATTTCATACTTAGGAATAAGCGATGATTGGCTGCTTGCAGTTAAAAAAGCAAAAACAAATAAACACAAAGCTGAAAAAGCACGGAGTGTTTTCACGGTTGTGGTTTTAAAATTGAATTAATAACAACGGACAGGTCATTGACCCCGAAAAATTCTACAATAAAAACTTTAGCGTAGGGTTAATTCATTCAATTATTGTGATGGGACCAGGATATTGATTAAAACGAGCAGCATTGGTTTAATCAATTGCAAAAAGTTTACCAATAATTTTTTGATTGTTAAAAAAGAGATAAGAAAATAAAGAAATGCAATAATTCTAAAGGGGGAGACAATACTTAAAGCAATTTACCTTTATCATCGGGCTGTTTCTTTTTATTATGCTTTGTAAAATTAAGATTCGGATCTTCTTTTGATCCTGAATTAACAGCTTTTGTAACCATTTTGCTGCCGAACCTATCCTTAATATCATCAACAGCTTTGTATAATTGGAGCTTTTCTACTTTGTTATCAAACAAACTCATTTGCATTGTAAATGGAATGAGCTGGCTGAAACGAACACCAATTAACCTTACCGGTCGGCCAGCCTGGTATGATTTATTGAAAATGTCTTTTGCTTTTGCAATGAGTTCATCATCGAGAGCTGTGTAATCAATTACTTCCTGGCGGGTTGTTGTTTCAAAATCTTTATAACGGATCTTTACTGTAACACATCCTGTCAGTTTCTCATCTTCTCTTAATCCATAGCAAGTTTTTTCAGTAAGCCTCACTAATTCTTTATGTAAAAATTCCACATCATTGTAATCTTTGTCAAAAGTGTTTTCATGGCTCATGCTTTTTTGTTGCCAGTCAGTTACAACTTCGGCGCTGCCAATACCCTGTGACTTTCGCCACAAACTTTCACCCCATTTACCTAAATGTTTTTCCAAATACTCTGGCGTCGACCTGGCAAGGTCTTCAATTTTATAAAAGCCAAGTGCTTTTAATTTGATCTCTGTTTCTTTTCCAACACCATTTATTTTTTCAACTGCCAAAGGCCATAAAAAATCTTTTTCTTTTCCATGCGGGATCTCTAAGAAACCATTTGGCTTTGCTTCGTTGGTTGCCATCTTGCTGATAAATCTTGCGGATGATAAGCCACCGGAAATTGGTAAACCTGTTTCATTGCTTATATGATGTCTTAATTCCTGTGCATATTTACTAACACCAAAAAATTTATCCATGCCACTGAGGTCAATATAGAATTCATCAATGCTGGCTTTTTCAAACAGCGGGACTTTTGAGGCAATAATATCTGTTACCCATCTTGAAAATTTACTGTACTGGTCGCGACTGGAAGAAGTAATGATTGCGTGCGGACAAAGCTGCATTGCTTTTTTCATCGACATGGCAGAATGAATACCAAATTTTCTTGCTTCATAGCTGCAGGCCGCAACAACTCCTCGCTCATAACCACCCACTAGCACAGGTTTGCCCTTTAATGAAGGATTGTTCAGGATCTCCACTGAAACAAAAAATGAGTCGAGGTCGAAATGGGCAATATGTTTTTTGGACTCTTCCACGAAATTCAAAATTACTTGTTTAGTCAGGAAGTCGGACAGACCGGAAGTCCGAAAGAATGTTTCTTTTAATTGAGTCTGTCATCCTGACTTTTCCGACTTTCGGTCTTTCGGACTTCAAACTTATATTTGAACAATGGAATGGGAATGGCTCAAAACCGGTATTGGCCCGCTGAAAGACTTGCTGAATTTCCTGACACAGGAAAGCAAGACCAGCGATGTTATGAAAAAACAATTGATCCGTGAATTGCGGAACAACCTGAATATTTTCAGCAATGGATTTAAAAATGAAGTGTCGGCGGATGTTATTATTGACCTGCTCTCAAACGATTCTATTAAAGATGGAATAAAAAATAATTTTAAGTTCAGGAAGTTAAAACCCGGCCGGATTGAACCCTATCATATTTATGATGAACGTAACCGTCGTTACCAGGGATGGGAAGCAGAAAAGCTAATGGATAAAATAGATGAAAAGATAGAAGAGCTAAAGAATATTAAAAAGATGAATAAGGGAACAGTAGAAAATGTCAAGAATAATATTTCATTGATGATGAGTAATCTTTATTACAGGATGAAATTAATGGCAGACTTTATACGTTCTGATTTTAAATAGGTTTTTCTAACTTTAGTTCGAGGCGGTTTGATAGGAAGGACTGCCTTATTGTTTTTATGAGAAAACTTATTCTATTATTTCCTTTTTTACTGAATGTTAGTATATCTAACGCTCAAAAAATATATAGATGTGAGTTTGCTGAAACAATTTCTTCGGCTATGCCAGATTCAGTATTCAGAAATTTTGCCTCGAAGAATAACCTTTCTCTTGAAGCAATAGAACAATTTCTTAAACAACAAAAAGCAAACCCTGATTTCAAACGTTTACGACTTACCGTGAGGGCCGAAAAAGACCAAACAATTATAAACGTGGATACACTTCCAGAAAAAGGAAGCTTTAGGAAAAGATTTGATAGCCTGCTATACAGGAACGATGAGATATTCAATAGTGCACAAACATTAAGTGGATTTTCTGACAAACCATATGGTCGTCCTAAAAGGTCATATAGAGGCACTGGCAAAAAACTTTCTATCCTGAATTATCAATGCGATGAGTTCATCAGCACAGATTCTACCGTTTATATCTGGGTATCAACAGAATTACCAGAATATATCAATCCCGGCGCCAGAACAAATAATGTAAAGGGAGCAGTTCTAGGCTTTCAATTAATACAAAGAGGTATAATCACAACAACCACAAAAGCAATACTTGTAAAATTACAGCAGAGATTATAAGTACACATCAATTAATCCTTCAGGTAACTCAACGATTACTTCTTTCTTTTTGTGATCGATCTTTTTTAAAAAACTTTCATTGATCGGGATTAGTACTTCTTTTTTATTTATTTCTATTCTGCAAAGCATTTGGTGTGGTTGCTCGATTACTTCAAGGACTTCACTTAATCTCTCCTTATTATTAATAATTGTGTAGCCAAGTAAATTAGCTGGTGCAGATTTAGCAGAAAGTTTTTTAAAATCTTCTTCTGTTAACCATATTTCTTTTTGAGAAATTTTTGCAGCGGCTTCTCTTGTATCTATTGTTTCAAGTTTTATTAAAACTTCGTTTGCTGATCTTGCTTTGGCAGTTTCAATAAACCATGGAAAGAATGAATCTTTTTTGTCTTCAATAAAAATTGCTTTTACATCTTTCAATGATGATTTCTTCCCGAGTTCATGTTTCAGAATGAGTTCGCCCTTGAGACCATGAACAGATACGAGTTTGCCTGCTTTAAAATATTGCATATATATGTGAATGGTGTCCCGATAGCAATCCGGAGACAAAAAAAGTTGAATAGCGACGCAAATGTACAAGAGTGCGACGCAACCGAAATTTAATAGTAGTACTAATGTTGGAGCATAAAAAAAATCCCCCGATGACTCAGAGGATTCAGTTAGTTCAGAAAATCGGATGGTGCTTATTGTTCGCCACCGCTGCTTTCAGCTCTTCTTTCGGGACGACCTTCAGGGCGACGTCCACCTTGATGAGGCCTACGGCCACCGCGACGATTTCTCATAGCGTCTTCCTGGCGTTTTTTGATCTGCGCCTCGTGTTCACTGAACCATTTCTGGAATTTGTCCATTGCTGTGGCTTCATCAAAAAGATTAAGCGTCACTCCACGCAATAAATGTTTCAGGTATAACACACCTTTAAAACTTAGGATACGGCGAACAGTATCGGTG
>Ga0193740_1000298_pt1 | contig 14461 bp, 13 predicted proteins | sample L2s1metaG_FD_145072 | JGI IMG/M metagenome (GOLD analysis project Ga0193740, IMG submission 145072) | Soil microbial communities from a riparian zone of the East river system, Colorado, United States - L2s1 | ecosystem: Environmental > Terrestrial > Soil > Riparian zone | place: USA: East River... | reverse complement strand
CTTTGGAATATTGATGGCACTCCAAAACCATGGACTCCCTTAATAAGAGAGGTCATTGAAAAAGTATTGGCAAAAAACCCAAATCATCCCGGCGCTAATCATTATTACATTCATGTGATGGAGCCATCACCCTATGCAGCTAAAGCATTACCAAGCGCTGAACGATTAGGGAAAACAAATCCGGGGCTTTCGCATGTGGTGCATATGTCTTCACATATTTATTTACGTACTGGACTATATAATAAAGGTGTGGATGTAAATATAAATGCAGTTAATAGCTATAAGAGATCCATCCCGCTGTATGCACCTGTCACTGGCGCAGATTTTCTTTATATCATTCATAACCTGCACATGAAAACAAACAATGCAATGCTTGCAGGTAATTATAAAATCTCAGCAGCAGCTGCTTTTGAAACAAGAAACAGTATACCGGCTGATTATCTTTCTATTCCTCCTCCCATGGGAAGTGTTGTGCAATACATTTATATGACACCGGTTCTTGCATATATAAGATTTGGTAAATGGGATGAACTGCTTCAGCAAGATAAACCAGCTACTTCACAGGTCTATGCAAATATTCTTTATCATTTTGGAAGAGGCATGGCTTTCTCCGCCAAGTCAAAGATTGCAGAAGCAAACCAGGAACTGGCAACTATGAAAACACTGATGGCAGATACCAGTCTAGCTATTCCATTTGCACCATTCTCTGCAGCAATAGAGGGGGCTATTGTTGCATCAAAACTTTTATCAGGAACCATTACATTGAAAACAGGAAAAACGAATGATGCTATTATAGATTTTACGGAAGCAGTAAATGTGGAGCAAAAAATGATCTACAATGAACCCCGCGATTGGTTATTAAATCCAAGACAATGGCTCGGTAAAGCATATTTAGTTGCAGGTGATGGATCTAATGCAGAAAAAATTTTTAAGGAAGATCTTCAATTGAACAATGATAATGGCTGGTCTTTATATGGATTGAATAAAGCGCTGATGATCCAAAAAAAATATAATGAAGCGGCAGCGGTATTAACCAGGCTTAATAAAGCTTTTAGCAAAGCCGATATTAAGATCCTTTCACCGGTTTATCAATAAAATATTTTTTTTCTTTTTTTATACCCCACCATAAATGGCACGGTTTAAGCGGTAGTTTGTTTTTTATTCGAAAAAAACAATAATTATTTTTTCTTGTAAAACAGGCTTCCCATTCACCACTTGAGTTTTTATTTATCTCAAAACAAATCATTGTATGAACAAGAAAATTATGCGAATGCTTGCGTTTCCAACATTCATTTTATTTGTATCGATTGCAGCATGTAACTCAAAAACAAGTGATGCTGATGTTAAAACATCTGTTGACAATGCCATTGCTGCAAATTCAAACTTATCAGGCACATATGCCGATGTGAAAGATGGCGTTGTTACTCTTTCAGGACAGGTAAAAGATGAAACGGCAAAATCATCGGCTGAAACAACAGCAAGAGGTGTTAAAGGTGTAAAATCAGTCACAAATAATTTAACTGTAGTCCCTCCACCTGCTGCACCAGTTGTAATTACTGCCGATGATCCATTGAAAGCAAGTGTAGATAATACAATCAGAGCCTATTCCGGCGTTGCCGCAACTGTAAAGGATGGCGTCATCACATTAACAGGCCAGATCAAAAAAGCTGATTTGCAAAAATTAATGATGGAGTTAAATACACTTAGACCAAAGAAAATAGAAAATCAATTAACTATAAACTAAAGGAGGTGATCATGGCACTACAAGATAAATACAGAGAGCTGGTTACAACAGCTCAATCATCCGGAGTATCAAGCCTACAAATAAGAGAACAAGACAACGTTCTTTATATAGATGGAGTAGCCCCATCTGAAGAAATAAAACAAAAACTGTGGGACATCTATGGCAAAATTGACCCCAATTATAGATCGGCTGACCTTATCATGAATATTAAAGCGATTCAAGGTACAGGCGGCATAAAAGAATATGTAGTAGTGAGTGGGGATAATCTTACCAAGATTGGTAAAAAATTCAATGTAAAATGGAAAGATATTTTTGAAGCTAATAAAGACAAGATCAAAAACCCTGATCATATCGAGCCGGGTTGGAAACTAAAAATTCCTCAAAGCAATTAAACGTAAAAGCCTGTTTTAATAACAGGCTTTTTATCGTTTGGGATAATATTCAAAAATGAGTGAGACCGAATAAGCTGTTGTCTCATCAACAGGATCTTTATAAGATAGCAACAGTTTTATATTTCTTTTTGAAGATGTCATTTCCTTACCTTTTTCATAAAAATAACTTGACTTGGCAGATTGCTCCTTTGATATTTTATAAACATGAGTAGCAGCAAACTCATCTTTTATTTTTTTAAATATTCTTTTATAAAAATTCCTGAACTCAAGCCGGCTGCCGTTATAATAAGCATCTGTAAAATTAAAAATGAACTCAATGTTTCTTCCATAGTCTTTTATCTTTCCTTTTTCGCTGCAAATGCTGAAATCTGAAAAATACGTTTTAACCAGTGAGATCTTATCTTCTTTTGATTTGAACTTTTCAACTATATTATCAAATGAAATATGGACTTCCGCTAATTCTTTTTTGATCGTCTTGCAATCAGGCAGGTCTTTGGTCTGGGCAAAAAATAATTTAGAAATAAAAATATAGACTAATATGAGGAATAGCTTTTTCATGCATAAGATTTAGCGAAAGTATTCTATTCCTTTCTTCTGAATATTACCTCAAAGTGGTATTTATTGTTGCGGACTCATTCCCTTTACAAAATCACTCACCAAATAGCTAACAAGCTTACCGCTTGTTGAATCCGCTCTTCCATCTGATAGCCTGGTGGCACCTTCGCAAATATGGAGATAAGCAGGTTTGCTTTGAGCTGCTGCAAATGAAATATACTGCCGTGCATGATTCGGTAAAATGCCAACCGGTGTCATAGCGCTGCTGAGTGTATGTTCGATACAATCAATATCAACATCGATCCCGGTAAGACCATCATCCGTAAAATCAGTGGCATGTGCCACTGCCTGCATGAAATTTCTTTTCTCATGCACAAAAATATCTTCGTAAGTCAGAATATCAATAAATGGATTGTTCACAATATCGATCCATACATTTTGAGGCAGGTAATTCTCATGAAGACCAACTATACAATACTTTTGAAGATAGCCATCTTCTTCAGCATAGCGGAAAGCATTACCGCTATGTCTTCCTTCCATTGGACGATAATCAGCATGTGCATCCAGGTTGATACAATTTATTTGTGCTAATGGAATCACACCGGCTTTATGCCAGCCTTTTGCAGTTCCTTTTATTAATGGATAAGTATTATTGTGTCCGCCACCGATCACAAGCGGAATCTTTTTTGTTTCTGCTATCATCTTTGCCAGTTGCTCCACTTCATCATCAACTGCATTTACCGCATGACGATAAGCTTCTATCTTTTCATCCTGTGTTCTTGCCGTAGTGTCGATCAGGTATTGTATATCTCCAAAATCAAAATGACCAAGCAACAATACTTCTGCCCCGTCAAAAAAATCATTGCTTTGGATATTTAAGAAGGATTGTAAAAACGGGATCCATAAAGTATCCGTGCCGCCGATACCATAATTTCCTTTTGCACCAAGATCCTCCGGCACGCCAAACAATACATACTTTGCAGTTGATGTTGCTAATGACTTTGCAATATCACTTGTATCATGGATCACTTGCAATCTTTCACCCAGTTTGGTTTCGAACCTCCTGATCTTTGTCAGCGATAAAATATCCTGCTTGTTGTAAATTTTTAAATGAAGCATTGAGTTCTGCTTCTTTGCTGGCTCAGTTGCTTCTTTTACATGTTGTTTTTCCATATTTCAGATTTGGTCCTTTAAAGCTATTGATTTTTTGGAAGCTATGCTCCTGAGTTTTTTAACCACAGAGACGAAATAAACCGGCCTATAAAAAGCCGGTTCAAAAAGTTTCTTACTGAGACATCTATTTTCATTTTTTATTAGTAGAAGTCGCAGCCGCATCTGTTGCAGTAGGGTTGGTCGATGGCATATTCATCGAAGGCATCATCATTTTCATCAGTTCATTAGGATCCATATATAACCAATGCTCCACCGCTTTGCCATCTTTGAATTTTGCTATATCCACACCTGTCATAGTATATGACTGACCAGCCTTCATGCCCATCATATCTGCTTTTGCCGTAGCGCTAACGCGGGACCATACTATTACAAATTCGTCATCTGCCATTTCCCTGAGCACTTCTGTTTTCATGTTGTCTGTCTGGTCACGGTATCTTTTCATTAATGCGACGATACTATCCAATCCTTTTACGTCTCCCGTCTCACCACTATGATCAACCGCATCTGGGGCGATATAATCACCCATTTTGCTAAAATCGCCAGCTTCATAAGCTTTCATGATAGACGTATTCACTTCTTTGTTCTTTTTTGCTGTGGCAGACATACCATCAGCATCTGAATTACATGCAATGAGGCTGTTCAAAATAACAACCGCAAGAATGAAAAATAACTTTTTCATAATAATTGATTTTGGTTTGAGTTGTTAAGGTAAGGAAATTTTGAACCACCCTCCCTTCGTCTGGGCAGACTGTGGCACAAAGCACGGTGAGGCGAGGAACTAAGCGTCTTGTCATGTCGAGACGGTTATTATAGTAGCCACCCAACTGTCGTAAAAGTAGTCGAGACATCTCAGGGTTGTTGATCCCTGAGATGTCTCGCTGAAATTCTTTTTTCATACATACTCAAAATGCCTGGCTCGACATGACAAGATCCGAAGAGGATAGATCTTTTATTATTCAATCGAACATCACACACCGATCTTCCCATTCACGATATCCAGTATCTCTGCTTCCAGTTTCTTTGCCTTATCCTCTATCTCTCTCCCTTTCTTTAACACATCATCCACAAAACTCTTATCATCATACCCGCATGCATTTATTCGCACATTCATAAAAGCACCCATCACTGCACTGCGGGCACACAATGCACCAACACCCGCATCCGAAACACTGTTAGGATTACCGGCCTCCGCCATTGCTTTTATCACTTCCATACTATCATAAGAAAGTTTCATTACTTGGAAAGGAACTTCGATCGCAATCTTTGTTGCTTCCTGTATCGCAGCAGCTCTTATCTTCTTTTCTTCGTCGGTTCCTTTCGGCAAACTCACCGCATTAATGATACCATTAAAAGCTTTTGTATCCGCATCAACGAGGCGCAACAATTCATCTTTAAATTGCTGACCTTTCTCTGCCCAGTTGCTAAACTCTTCCCATCTTTCATCCCAACCTTTTTTATGAGATGATAAGTTAGCAACCATTGTGGCAAGTGATACACCCAGCGAACCAATATAAGCAGCAATAGAACCACCACCCGGTGCAGGACTTTCACTTGCTGTTTCATCTGCAAAATCGGAAAGCGGCATACTGACTAAACGGCTGTCATTTTTATCTTGTAACATATATTCAATTATTTTTTCTTCCGGTTTAAAAGGAGCCAATTCATCAAGGCCCATTGATATCACGGCGATACGGATCAGTTCTTTTTCAGAAACACCCACCGAACGTTTTTGTTTTTTTAGAAAATACTTACCAGCATCCAGCATCGCTTTCAAAGGGATCAATCCAACTAACTCGGAACCCGTAACTCTTATCCCTCTTGCATCTGCTTTCTTACACACTTCATCAAAAGCAATATGCACCGGCGTTATATTGATATTGGTAAGATTAATACTTATCTGTGCAATACCATATTCTTCAATGAACCATCCAATAGCTTTAACCGCTTTCAAACTTCCAGGCACTAACCTCTCAACCTCATTCTCATCCTTAACCTTTCTTCCCGCTTCCCGTATATCAAACGCAATCGCATTAGCACGCCGCACCGATGTTGTATTCAGGTTCACATTATAAGCCACCAAAAAATCTCTTGCACCAATTACAGTGGCGCCACGTTTGGCATCAAACACTGCCGGGCCAAAATCTGGTTTGAATTCAGATATCTTTTTAAAAAATCCTTCATACTCACTGGCGCGGATCACAGAAAGATTGCTGCGGGTTTTATCAGCCTGCGCTTCTTCATATAAATAAACAGGTAGTGACAATTCCCTGCCCACTCTTTCCGCTAAGCGTTGTGCCCATTCTACTGTTTCTCCCATTGTAATATTGGCAACAGGAATCAGCGGGCATACATCAGTGGCGCCCATACGTGGATGCTCACCTTTATGGCGGCTCATATCGATCAGCTCGCCTGCTTTTTTTATAGCACGAAAGGCTGCTTCCACTACAGCCTGCGGGCTACCAACAAAAGTTACCACGGCACGGTTAGTAGCTTTGCCCGGATCCACATTCAATAATCTTACACCTTCTACTCTTTCTATCTCATCGGTAATCTGCTTAATAATATTCATATCCCGCCCCTCGCTGAAATTGGGAACACATTCTATGATTTGCTGCATGTCCATGCTGCTAAGATATTGGATGTGGTGAATTATGTTGAGTTATGAATGATGAATTATGAAAGTTTAGTGCCTTGAGTTAAATGATTTTAATTGTTATTGATCTGCCTGCTATGGTTAAATGAACCGTATGCAGGCAAAGCGATTTGCACTTCGTGAGGAACGAACCCTTGCTAAGATTAAAACAATACTGCAGCAATTATTATAATGCTATGATCGGCAGATCCGGCGGCAAACCAAAAAGGACCTGGCCTGCTGTTTCATACCGGCTTTCATTCATGAATCCATGTTGTCGTAAAACCTGCGCATCGGATAAATAATGCGCCAGTTTATTTTTTTTATAAATGCCACTGCTTCCTGCAGCAGTATACATCAGTTCGATGGCTTCCACACAACTTTGATTTGTATGTGCAGCTGCTAATGCCAAACCCGCTTTCTCTTCCAACGAAATACTTTCGCCTGACAGGGTTCTTTGCCAGCATTTTGCAATTCTATCATGCAGGTATGCACGGCTGGATTCAACCAATGCCTCGGATTTTCCTAATTTTCTTTGTATCACACCCCGTTCTCTTATCGGCACCATTGATCCCAGCGGGGTTTTCTTTCCGGCCATTGTCTTTAATTCATTAATTGCATTGCGGGCCACTGCCAGTGTTACGGGTGCCAGTAAACAAGCAATGTTTCCTCCGGCAGCAGGAAAATGATAAAGCGGTTTTGCAAAATGAAAACCGGGTTTAAATTCATCCATCAGTGCACAGGTACGATGTTGCGGTACAAACACATCCTTCGCTTCTATGTCATTGCTATCAGTAGCATGCATGCCGATCACCTGCCATGTATCAATGATCACACAATCTGTTGCCTTCATATATACACCCAGGATCTCAGGGTGACCATCGGTTATTTTTGGTTTTCCATTTTCAATAATTAAAGCCAGCACCATTATCCAATCCGCTTCATGTACATTACTGACGAGAGGATTTCTTCCATTAATTAAATAGCCGCCTTCTACTGCAGTCGCCATCATTGGTGGATGGACCGTGCCGGCAATAAATGCATCCGGATCATTACCAAATATCTCATCAATACCTTTTTCTGAAATACGGCTGAGAATGAGAAGAGTGGTATTGGCAACCATCAGTGACCAACCTGCCGCGGTATTATGACCCGCAATTTCTTCGACTACTTTAGCTACTGTGAGAGGATCGGCTTCTATCCCACCTAACGACCGTGGTAAGAATAATTTATAAAAACCTGCCTCTCTCAGTGCATTGACAACGGTATCCGAAAGTCTGCCGTTGGCTTCTTCTTCATTTATATTGTTATTGATCCTGGATCCCATGTCACGGGCAATTTGTATAAGATCATTATCAATTGCAGACATGGAAGGAGCGGCCATCGTTTCCATAACATAAGAGTTTAAGTAATAATAAAAGGATTTGGATACTCCAAAGGGACAGATGGCGAAGGCTTGAATCAATTTCTAAGGTAAAGAAATAAATCAATACGTCCGGTATGGCAATTAAGTCCATATTATGCAGGGAAGTCTTTAGATGACCGGATTGGTTTGACCGCCGGCGACACCCGTGTCCGTAAACAAAAAATGCACTCCCTTCCTGTCTGTAAAATAAGTCGCCCCGATGCGTGTCCCCACGCATCGGAACAAACAACAGAGTGATGCGTGAAGACACGCATCACGGCAGCAAATTTGAATAGATAATTTAGCCAAAGGAAAAGTATATTTAACCAAATTTCATTGATGAGAAAAAAAACCATGTTCGCACTGCTGCTGATCAGTCTTTATGGAATAGCCCAGGCGCAGAAAGGTGAAAAAAGTATTGCTGCGGGTCCATTGATTTCTTTCCCCCTGGCAAGCAGCAAAAGAGGGGAAAGTAATCTTAAAATGGGAATGGGTTTGGAAGTTATCGGACAATACAATGTTTCTAGCAAGAGTGCACTACTACTGAAACTCACTTTTTCAAGCTGGAGCTATAAAGAAGATGTGATCGTGTATGGAGTAAAACGACTTAGCCTTCTAACCATACAAGGTGGCTATCAATACCAGTTTGGTCCGTCTGGTTTTTTTATAAATGGACTGGTTGGAACTGATATTGAATTAAACGATGCTTTTGCGACAATTGCTTTTACGTTGGGAGCGGGTAAGCGCTTTATCATTAAAGATAATTACTTCATTGATGCTGGCATTGACCTGGTTGGAGGTGATGCCGACGCAAGGGTGAATATCAAAGCTTTGTTTAGCCTTTTCCGTTGGCCTAAGAAAAAATAATTATACTAATCATTATGTTCAATAAATAAAAAAACTTCATCGTGTTGTTGGTGCTCAGCCTCAGCTTTGGTTCGTCTCCGTAAATAAAAAATGCCCCGATGCGTGTCCCCACGCATCGGAACGAATAATATGAAAGTGATGCGTGAAGACAGGCATCACGGCTCCCCGTAACGTTCAATAAATAGAAATCAATCATTGTTGTCCAGTGTAAGATCACTTTTCATTTGCCAACATAGGAAAAAGCTTCTTTATCATTTCATCATTCGGCTGTGCTCCGTACTCGCATATCTCAAAAGCTTCAGCATTTTTTATTACAGCGGCTTTTTCTTTTCCATACCATTTTTCCAAAGCTGTTTTTATTTCTTGTGAGATCGCTTGTTTCCTGGTTTCAGCAAGCCATTTTATACGTCCTGTTTTATCTTGTGGTACTTTGTCCGCATAATGGCCTATCCAGGGTAGCCATTCATACATTTGCGATTCATGCGCATCCAACGCTGCGATCTTTTTCTCAAAAACATTCGTAATGTCAATACCAATATCAGGACGGAATGGATTGGGTCGTTTAAAACGATCCTGGAAATATAGAAAAACAGGATTCTTTGTTAATGCAGGTGTTTCCGGAGCTATGTTAGGTACCGCTACCATATAAGCTGCATCCTGAACCAACACTCCTGTATAACGATGGTCAGGATGATAATCGTTAGGCCTTGGGGCGATCACTATATCAGCATTCCATTCACGAATTTTTTTAATGATCTGCAATCGTACCTCAAGCGTTGGCATCAGTTGTCCATCATGATTATCCAAAACATCATATACAACGCCAAGCCTTTTACCAGCTTCCTGTGCTTCAGCAAATCTTCTCCTTGCCAGTTCAACACCTCCTGTAAGCTGATGACCCGCATCACCATTAGTAACCGATACAAATTTGACTGCATAACCCATTTGTGCAAAAAGAGCAGCCGTCCCTCCTCCATCATCATCGCAGTCATCAGGATGGGCGCCGATCATAATGATACGGATCTTTTTATCATCCTGGGCCTGGATGATCGTGTACATAAGAAAGAACAAAAGCAAGGAACAAAAAGACTTTTTACAGAACGGTTTCATAAAGAAAATTTTAGATCAAAACAATAATAGATTGTCTTTATAAAGTTAAACAGCTTCTACGAATCGTGTTATTACTATTAATTCTCATTGTCCATCAATAACACGGTAGGCTGCAGGTTCTTTCAAAATGTATTTCATTTTTTTTATTATCTTGAAGAATGAGAAAACATGGCTTGCTTGTCTTTTTATTTTTTACCTATAGCTTTTCCGTAATGGCGCAAGACAGGATCTGTGAATGTTCTCCATTTTTTTCACCCCTGGCAGCTGCTGATTTTGAATCTCTCTTTGATCCTTCATTGATCAGTTCAAATAAAATTACTGAAGTAAGGATCTATATCACTTCGGGTCAAAAAAATAGTAAAAATAAAAGCGATACTACGGTTAAGGTTGCCAATCAAAAGTATATTAAGGAATTATTTACATTCAATAGGGATGGTTATGCTGTCCATAGCAGAACTTTCTACCTGGGAAGACAAAACCATTATTATTCATTTAACCGGGACATAAAAAATAATATTGTACAACATGTCTCTCAATTTTTTGACAGCGTAGGTAAACTCAGTAATGATCCGAAACCAGATATAACAGATTACACTTTTGACGAATACGGCGACATCGTGAAAAGAAAAAAAAGAGATCCTAACGGAGCCGTTTTACCAGATGAAAAAAGCGAATACACGATAACTGAATACAACGACCAGGGATGGAGAAAAAAAGAGACAACGCATTATTACCTGGATTGGGAAACACCCCCCTACCATCTTAATACAACCCATTACAGCTACACAAATAAGGGCAAAACCGAAACCGCAAAAACCTATGACGGCAAAAAGCTTTACTTAACAACAACTACAAATTATGATGATATGGGCGCCCCTCTGAGTATTTCATCTTTTGATCATTTTCTGAATAAACCAGCATATAAAAAGGTTTTCAAATATGACTCATTGGGAAGGTTAATAAAGTATGTTGCATCATCTGTTAATGATTACGAGTGCCCGGGCAGAGGTAATTTTTCAAATGAATTTAAATACAATTCAGATGGTTTATTAATTGAGCAGCGACATACCTTCGCAAATACTCTTTGTATACTTCAATTTGAATACAAATAATAAAACTTTTTCATTCTTACGCCGATTCTTCCCAGGAGAATTTCCTCCCAATCTATATAATGGTATCGCTAAAAGAAATCAAGGATGGACTCGCTGGTAAGAAAACAAATTATTACTAAATAAAGTTTGGACCTGAAACTAACTACGCTGATAACAAAATAGAAGATATGAGGGGTATTTGCTGTTCATCTCAGTTCCATGTTTTAACCCCTTTTTTCATTTTCTCAATAGTTTCTTCGAATGCTTTTTTATCAGGTCCGAAAACCAGTGACATGGCTTTTTTTTCCCATTCTATGGCTTTTTTCCTTTTTCCAAGCTTATACAGGATGTTTGCATAGGTATCGATGAAACCCGGATTGTTATTATCCTTAAAACTGCGCTTACTCCATTTCGAAGCTTCAACAAGGCAAGTACTGTTATTACAGTTTTCAAAAACCATCCATGCATAATTATTAGCATCTTCCGGTGAAACTCTTGCTTCATAATCTTTCATGTAGCGGACTATGGCAAACTGGAAATTCTCCCAGTCTTTCTTGTATCTGTAAAAAGAAAATTTTGCCATTGCAATAATTTCAGCAGCCCGATCAGGATATTTTTTTGTCAGCACGGCAGTAATAGCATCCCAGTCGGGTTCCTCTCCCTTATATCTTTCATGAATTTCTTCGGCAACAATAATGTGATAACTCATCTTTTCCGCATACCCCTTTCCCATTACTTCATTCACCTTATCCGGATAATTGAGCATGATAGGAAAACCCCTGTCACGACTAGTATGGGTTACCCATCCAAGCAAAGCAAGATTTTCAGGAATAAAGAGATCCTGTTGAGTATTTAAATAATCATTCACTATACTTGTAATGTTGGTCATATCGTACGCTGCAATCACTGCTTTTGCCAGGCTATGCAGAAATGCAGTATCCTTTTTGCCGGCTTTATATTCATCAAGCATTACAAAATACTGGCTCGATGGGTTGAAGGCAGTTTTTATTTTTTCAATAAATTCTTCTGTGGTCTGCAACTGACCTGCATAGCGATGCAATGGTCTTCCATCGCGATCAAATATCAGGTAGGTGGGTGAAGCAGTGACATTGTATTGTTTTATGATCTCATCAGCGTATTGGTACTGACTTCTCACCCGTTCATTGTCTTCATTGCTCCTATCTATCTGCAGTTTTATAGAAATGAACTTATCATTCATAAAATTACCTGCTTCTTCTGTTGGGTAAATAGCAGTATTCATATAGCTTGACGGGCCGCAATTACTAGTATAACAATGAATGAAAATGAATTTGTTCTCCGCTTTTGCTTTTTCCCTGATCTCTGTCCAACTGAGACCTGTGTCAAAACGAACTCCTTTTTTCTGGGCATAAGCAAACAGAGGGATAAGAGCCAGCAATAGAAATGATGTTTTTTTCATTGCTTTTTTTTAAGAGGAATATAGATCGGTTACTACGACGGACAATTTATTGCCGCAAAGAATATGCCGTGTGTGTCTGATCTTCAGTCCTGATTTGTGTTCGTAAAAAATCAGTTAGGTGCTTCATTTGCTTGGTGTCTTGCACTTATTATCCTAAGTGTTCAATAAATAAAAAACAATAATTTTTTTCACCGACTTCAATTACAAAGTCAATTATTTCTTATTAATTCAGAATCTGACTGCAACGTTACTAAACACAGCGTTGTCATTACGTAAATTTGAGATATGAAACGGTCGGTCACTTTACTCTTTTGCCAGTTATTCATGTTGGCATTTCCTATAAGTTGTCAAAAGGAAACTATAAAAGCCGAAGAAGGCATTGAAGGAGTTTGGGAATTAAGAAAAATTTCCGGCAGCTGGGCAACACAAACTTATCAACCTGGTAGTGGCAACGATATAAGTTTTACAGAAACTCATTATGAGATAAGGGAAAACGGCCAGGTGGTAGAAAGCGGCGAATACGAAATTGTAGCTGATCCTTCTGTAGTTGAATCAACATGCCTGAATATTGAAGCGGGTAAATATACCCAACGCATCAACTTCAAGAATGCGAGATATCCTCAAAAGGTCTTTTTTGATTTACCCGGTAATAACCTCACGCTGCTATCAGGCTGCTTTGCTTTAGATGGAGGCAGCCGCCGGGAGTATGAAAGGCAATGACGATTACGCCGCCTTATTTCGGTTTGCTTTCTCTACAAAATCACCAAAGTATTCAGTAAACTTGAGGCTGCCCAGGAAATAATTATCGCAATCATACAGGTGCCAAAATGATGCTGCACCGTCGTTCCTTGTAATTTTTGTAAAGTAACAATCTTTATATGTTACTCCGTTGTGTTTAAAACTAATTGGTATTGGATCCATGGGTACAAAATAAAAAGCCCTTTGGTGAAAACAAAGGGGCTTTTGGTAAGTAATTTACCGTTGTATAATTTGTATTAGCTGCAGGTTACGCTAAGATCATCTTTTCGTCGTCTCATCATTGATCCTAAAAAAGATCACACGAATCCCCTGATCTAAAGTACTTTTAAGAAAAAGGAGATGAAGATCTTATCTCAAAAATCAATGATCTGCTTTCTATGTGTTATGTTTTTTGTTTCCTGCCAATCAAGTGTCAAAGAGGTAAAGAAAACCGAAAGCAAATTCACTTATGGCAAGCCCAATATAATTCTGATCGTTGTAGATGATCTCCGATGGGATGAATTTTCAGCAGCAGGCCATCCATTTCTTAAAACTCCCAATATAGACAAGCTGGCCAAAGAAGGTGCACTATTTGAAAATGCTTACCAGGCTGTGCCCCTTTGTTCGCCAAACAGGGCATGTATTCTCACGGGTCAATACCCTTCACGACATGGGATAGTAGATAATGTAGCCCGTGACAAAGCAAGTCATCAATTAAAATTATTTGCACCGGTATTACAACAGGCAGGATATGAAACAGCTCATATTGGCAAATGGCATATGGGAAATGATCCCACTCCCCGTCCATGATATGATCATTGGGTTTCTTTTCCCGGCCAGGGAAAGATCATTGATCCTATCCTTTATGAAAACAACAAACTTGATACGGTAAAAGGATATATTACCGATCTCCTCACCGACCGCTCAATAGAATTCATAAAAAAGAAAAGAGAGAAACCATTTTTTCTTTACCTCGGACATAAAGCCATCCATCCCGATGCTAAACAACTCAATAACGGAGCACTTGATCTTTCAGAAAGTGCAAAGTTCATTCCGGCGGAAAGACATAAAGGCATTTATAAAGATGCAAAGATTGTAAGAAGAAAAAATGCAATCAGTTCTTACAGCCAGGTAGATTCACAAACGGTTACAGGCGAAGCATTATACAAGAAAAGATCTCCTGGACTGGAAGCGGAATTCGGAAAAAACTTTTTTGATCACTTTACTTCAGATCAAACCATCCGCGACCGCTCTGAAATGTTATTATCAATAGATGATGGATTGGGAAGAATAATAAAAGAACTGGAGGATCAGGA
>Ga0193740_1000297_pt1 | contig 14472 bp, 8 predicted proteins | sample L2s1metaG_FD_145072 | JGI IMG/M metagenome (GOLD analysis project Ga0193740, IMG submission 145072) | Soil microbial communities from a riparian zone of the East river system, Colorado, United States - L2s1 | ecosystem: Environmental > Terrestrial > Soil > Riparian zone | place: USA: East River... | reverse complement strand
AGTTGATGCAAAAGGCTCAATGGTTTGGCAAAAGCAAGTGCTGTTGCCTGCAGGAAGTAATACCCTGCCACTGAACATGACAGGTTATCCCGATGGAGTATACACTATTAACGTACACTACAACGGGGAAAGAAAATCACTGAAACTGATAAAAAAATAAAATAGAAAAGGAAGGAATGACAAGAACTCCGCGTACCGGAACTTGTCATTCCTTTTCAATTAAAAACCAGCCTGGGCCACAAAATTTTTGCATAATAAGATTGGATCGTTATTTTTGTTGTTCAAGTTTTATTCCTCAGCTGGTTTGAAAATTGCATTCCTTTTCCTGATTTTCCCATAAAAAATCCTTTTGAATTAGCCTCTTCCGATTCCATTGACTGGCCCGGTATGAAGTAAATTACTTTACACCGCTAATAACCAAATCTGTATAATTTATTTTTTAATAATCATTCCGTAGTTATGATACGTTTAACCAGGCGAATTTTATATTGCATGTTATTATGTGCAACTGTACTCATCCAGAAAACTGAGGCACAAAGTATCATCCATCCGTCAGACCCTGTACTTGAATACAATCCCGCAGCACCTCCGACACCTCCTGAGTTTTTTACGCCATTGGTAAAATGGGTCAGGACCTATAATGTGGAAAACGGAGCAGTTCAATACAGGAACCCAGGCTGGAACAGTGATGTGTATAAAGCATATAATTATAAAGGGTTGTCTTTTCGTGTGCAGTTCCCAAAAACTTATAACCCCACTGCTAATGATGGTAAATTATATCCCATTATAGTATTCTTGCATGGACAGGGAGAGAATGCCAATACTTACCTGGGTCCTCCACCTCCGGGTGGTGGCTCATTCAATTACGACAACCATTTTCAATTGTTGCAAGGACCGCCACAGTTTGATGCTGCCATGCAAAACAATCTTTATGACGGATATGTTTTGGCCATTCAACTACAGAACAACATTGCCAGTCCTCCCACTGTTTATTATGCTGGAATACTTAATGATATCATGAATATTGTAAAATACATGATTGCTAATAATAAAGTAGACCCTTTTCATATAGTGGTAAATGGTTTATCAGAGGGTGGAGTTGGTACCTGGGAAATGTTGGACCTTTTTCCCAGCTATGTAAGTTCAGCTATTGCCATGTCTTCTCCAGTTGATTTCGTAAACTGGGCTAATACCGGCACTTATTTTAGCACCAAAAGATATACCCCCATATGGGTATCTCAGGGCGGTGTTGATACACATCCTACGCCGGCCGAAACCCAACGAGTTGCGGATACTATGGCCAAATATGGCGGCAATTTCAGGCAAAGCTTTTATCCTGCTTTAGGACATACAACCTGGTATAATGTATGGGGGGAGCAGGACTTCTGGCCCGTGGTCAATAACTCATATAGTTCAAATCCATGGATGATTGGCGGTTTGAAAAGCTTTTGGCCTGGACAGCCAATTAATGAAACAATTGGTATTACGTCAGCATCAAGTAATTATGACGCGGGATTTACTGGTTATGAATGGAGACTGAACGGAAACCTGATAAGTGGAGCAAATGGTAATACACTAAATGTTACAGGACCTGGCTTGTATGAGGCAAGAGTGCAAAGAGACGGTATATGGTCTGACTGGTCACATGTACCTGTCAATATACGACCAGGGTTCTATGAAGCAGAAAACTTCTCTAACATGAGCGGCGTTGTAACAGAATTGACCCAGGATGCAGGAGGCGGCAAAGACCTGGCATATATTGATAATGGCGATTGGATGGAGTATACTATTAATCCTTATACATCGGGCACCTTTACACTGCAATTAAGAGTTGCCACATCTGCTTCCGGGGGTGTAATACATGTGAAGGATGCTAATGGTGCAATACTGGCAACTATTGAAGTGCCGGTTACCGGTGGCTTTCAGACCTGGACCACCACACTTCCTGTTAATGTGCAATTGGCTGCAGGTACCCAAACAATACGATTGCAGTCTGCAAGTGCTATACCGTGGAATATTAACTGGTTGCAGTTTGGACTTCAAGGCCAGGGACCGCTCCCTGTAAAATTTGTTTATTTTAATGCACATTGTAAGAATGGAGCGGTGAGTATTCAATGGAAGACTGCACTTGAGCAAAACAGCAGCAGGTTTTCTGTTCAAAGGAGTACAGATGGTACCAGCTGGACTGAGATAGGTAGTGTAGCTGCAGCAGGACAAAGCACGCAGGAGAGAAGCTATGTATTTGTAGACAAGGCACCTTCTTCCTCTGCAGGCATGTACAGGGTAGTGGAATATGATTATACGGGTGATAAAACAATCAGCAGTATTGTACGAAGCAATTGCTCGGGAAGAAGTGAGATCAGCCTGTATCCAAATCCAAGTTCAGGAAACAGTGCACTGAATATAAGCCTTGAGCGGTCAGCAAACATTACTGTACAGGTAGTGGATGCAAAAGGCTCAATGGTTTGGCAAAAGCAAGTGCTGTTGCCTGCAGGAAGCAATACCCTGCCACTGAATATGACAGGCTATCCTGATGGAGTATACACTATCAATGTAAACTATAACGGGGAAAGAAAATCACTGAAACTGATTAAAAAATAAAAGAGAAAGGAAGTTTCCATATTGAAATCCCGGCGCAAATGCCGGGATTTGTTTAAGTTGGTTAGCTTACAATAAAACAGTATTTTGCCTTTTTAGAAAGCAAATGGAACAGCAAAACAAAACATTTCATGAAATAGCGATGCTCATTGCTATTGCTATTTTTTTTATTGCTGTATTTTTAAAAGTTTTATTTTTTTAATTGCAACGAAAGAGATGCGGGACAGGTCGGCTTCCTCAAAACCTTTACATGGCTTTTTTCACAGGGTTTTTTTGAATGAAAAACTGAACAATTGGTTTGGGTTCCTGGTCCTGACTTTAATTGCCTCATTATTTGCCTTTCTTTTATCGAGTAATTTACTTTTAGGACTCGAGGTTTTTGCAGTTATAGTAGGTATTTGTGTTTTAGTGGCTTGCCTTCTTAGCCCTCTGACCGGTTTGTACATCACCATGCTTTACGGTTTCTCTGCTTCCGCATTGTCCCGTTTTTTACTGAATGATCAATTGCCGGTTGGTGTTGTAACAGATATCCTCATATTTACTACGTTTACTGGTTTATTCTTCTCAAATGAGAAACTAAAAAAGGATACCAGCAATTTTTTCAGGAGCAGGCCGGTTGTTGTGTATACAATTATTGTTGTTTATCTCACTTTTGAATTATTTAATCCACTAGGTCATTCATTTGGAGGATGGATTCAGGTAATGCGAAAGGTATTTGAGTCTTTTGTTATTGTTTTCATTACGTACAATGTTCTGGATAGTGTTTCTAAAATCAAAAGATTTATTAGCGCCCTTTTTATTCTTGCATTAATCACCGGGCTTTATGGATGCTTCCAGCAATGGCATGGATTATTGCCCACTGAAATTAATTGGGTGCATGCTGACCAGTTAAGATATGGATTGATCACGATCTGGGGTGAGTACCGAAAATTTTCATTGTTGGGTGGTCCTACGGAATTTGGAATTATAATGGCTGCGTGTTCATTGTTCTTCATGCTCATTGGACTGAACGAAAAAACCACATTCGTCAAGATCCTATATATCGTAGGTTCAATTTTCATGATCTTAGGTATGTCCTATTCAGGAACAAGAACTGCTAACGCAATGTTAGCGGGTGGTATCGTTTTCTTCTTATTACTGACGATAAATAAAAAAGCAAGTAAAATATTTGCATTGGTTGCAGTATTGAGTTTTTTATTTGTTTTATACGCTCCTATATATGGCAGTGCCACATTAAACAGGTTCAGGTCAACCTTTTCAGCAACCCAGGACGCCTCCTACAACGTCAGGGAGATTAACAGGCAAAGTGTGCAACCTTTTATCTGGTCGCACCCATTTGGCAGCGGGCTTAGCACAACCGGGGAAATGGGGCAGAAATACAATCCAGGTAATCCTAATGCAGGTTTTCCAACCGACAGCAGCTATTTGAATAAAGCACTGGAGAGTGGCTGGATCGGGATGATATTGACCCTGATTCTTTACTTTTTTATGCTTCAATATACTATACGGGGATACTTTATGTCTGATAACAGGGATTTTAAAATGCTGTTTGCAGCATCAGGGGCTTTTTTCTTTTGCTATTTTATTGGAGAGGTAGCACAGGAAGCAGTAGGTGTATTTACAAACATGGTGATTTACTTTCCGGTCTTTGGACTTGTATTAAGACTGAGACAATTTTGTGAAGAAAATTCCAGTCTCCCTCAAATAAATAGCTGAAGTAGACAGGACATTTCAGTAATTGTAAACAATGGGAAATATTCTTTCGCTCAATAAGAAGAGTAATTTATTTTGGTTATTGACATTTGGACTCATTGTTTTGTTTGTTCCAACCCTTTTTATTGTTTGGAAGGTAATGCACAATACAGGTGGGGTGTTTATGTATCCTTTCGATGACACATTTATCCATTTAACAATTGCTGATAATTTATTAAAAGGTAACTGGGGAATTAACCCAAATGAATTTGCTTCTGCTTCATCTTCCATTTTTTATACATTGGTGTTAACCTTGTTTCGTGCCTTCTCCAAAAATTCCGTCGTACCTTTTGTTGTCAATTGCATGGCAGGGATAGTAATTTTAATTGCATTACACTCCTGGCTAAAAAAGCATTTAATTAGTTATGTAGTACAGGGCGTAATTTTTTTTCTTGTAATATTTTTGACTCCATTGCCATTACTTGTAATAAGTGGGATGGAACATACGCTTCAATGCCTGTTCTCTTTTTTATTCATTTTTTATTTTTCAGATTGGTTGGAAGAAAATGGTCGTTCTCAGAGCGATAGACTACCGGTGAAAATTTTGCTCTTTGCACTATTCGTAAGTACTATACGATATGAAGGACTTTTCTTAATTGCAATTGCCGTTTTTTTGTTGTTGGTAAATAAAAAATTTGTCGCAGCCGGCATTCTTACAATTATATCCCTGGCACCGTTGGTGATCTTCGGTTTAATTTCCTTGAGTAAAGGCAATTATTTTTTACCAAATTCAGTATTAGTAAAATCCGGAAGCTTTAATTATTCTAATCCTGTACGTCTTTTGTACGATATCCTTTTTGAGCGATTGGTTTATGCGCGCAATGGTATGGCAGCTTTGGCTACGCAACGGCTTTTAATCCTATTACCATTAGTATACCTTGTTTTTAGAAAGTATTTGCAACGCTCTTATTTTTTTATACTTGTTTTTTTGTTTGGGAGTACGATTCTACAGTTATCGTTTGCTTCTACGGGCTACATGTATAGATACGAAGCGTACTTATTTTTTTGTTTCATGATCATTCTTCCTGTTTTGTTTTATAAATATGGCAAACAAATTTTGAGTTATTTTGATTCTTCCATTTCAAAACTTGCCGCAGTTGCAATCATTTTGTTTTTATTCTTCCCGGTGTTTTTAAGGAGTATTACGGCTTTAAATAAAACAGCGCAAGCATGCCTTAACATTTACGATCAGCAATATCAAATGGCTAATTTTACAAAGAGGTTTTATAATGAAAATACTGTTGCACTCAATGATATTGGTGCCGTGGGTTATTTCGCAAATACAGGAATAGTTGACTTGTGGGGATTAGCCAATATCCAGGTAACGAAAAGTAAAAAACAACATTATTGGAATGCTTCTTTTTTAGATTCTCTTTGTAGAGAAAACAATATACAATTCAGTATAATTTATGAGAGCTGGTTTCCGGGCTTAGTGCCAAAACAATGGAATAAAACAGCCACCTGGGAGATTCAAAATAATGTTATTTGTGGCGACAGTAAAGTTTCTTTTTATGCACCAGATTCCTCCTCGAAAAAGCTATTACTACAGCAACTCAAAGTATTTGAAGAACAACTGCCTTTTTCCGTGGAAGTCACATATTATTAACAGTAGAGTGGAGAGGAGGTATCCGCAAGTCTGAGGTTTTCATGTTTGATTCAACAACTTTTGAATTCGGTGCGCTCCTTCGCTGTGTTGAAAAAAGAAACCAGAGATATTTTTTACCAACCAGGTTATAGAATATAATCGGTACTGTTACTCCAAAAACTATGGCGGTAAGCAAAAGAACAAGATAGTTGTCGACTCCAAAAAATCTAAGAAAAATAATTCGGATAAACCCAACTACAATTACATGCATTATATAGATGTAAAGAGAATGGAACCCAACAATGCGAAGCCATTTCCATCTGTTCCATTTTTCTATTAAAAAAGCGAGAAGGATGAAAGTAGTACAACCTATAAGTGAAATTGTTAAAAACCCCAGTTCTCTAAAAATATAACTAACGTAGTTAATCTGAAATGTGGCAGAATCGTTTTCTAAGGACCTTACTCCAATAACGTTGAAATAATAGAACTGTGCAATAATAAAAATTGGAATGAAAGCTAAAAAATACGCAGCCTTTTTTAATTGTTCCTGAACCTCTCTTTTTAAAATATAGTGCGACAACGTATCACCGATTACCAGAAAAATGTAAAACCTCATCCAGTTCGACATTATACTGATATTATTAATAAACGGAGCCAAAAGAAAAAAAAGCACTCCTAAGAGTAAATGGTAATTGGGACTGATCTTAAACTTGCTTTTAATTAAAACAAAAACAATAGTAGCATTAAAAAGTGCTGGCAAATACCAAAAATGAGCCAGGCGTTTAGGCTGATATAGTATATACAAATAGTCCCGGTATGTGCCGTCGGAATGAGTGTAATCAGAAAAAATAATCTGAAGTGTAATTTGAATAATGGACCAAATAACGTAAGGATAGAATAAAAGATTAAACTTGTTCCAGGCTATTGCTTTAAAGGATTTGGAACTAAGGGTTAATGCAGTAAAAATACCCGAAAAAATAAAGAAGAGTGGCATCCTGAATGAATACGCGGCCATGTTAGCATCCATAATGGATTGTGGTACAGACACTCCATTTTTTACCATTCCCAAAAAAGCATGGTGATAAACAACAAGGATGATTACAATTCCTCTCAGATAATCTACCCATACATGTCTTTTCTTCTGAAGGACCTGTGAATTAAACGCGTCTGATATCCAATGTCTGACACTTGTAATCATTCTTATTACACGCTATACTTATTTTTTGAGAACGGTTTCCAGCCGGACGCCGATTAATTTTTCCAGTTCCAGTTTCTTTAAATCCTGCTGCAATTTTATATTGACCAACGCAGCCATTTCGCTATTGTTATTCTTTTGAGCATTATTATAAGCATCAATTGAAATTGTACCACTCCTGAATTTTTCTTCAATCTGTGCCAGCTGCGTTTTAACATCATTGACCAATTCACTTTGAATGGCAATCAGCTGTCCGAATGCCATATATTGTTTATAAGCCGTTAGCACCTCCTCCCTCAACGTTCTTTTTATTAACTCCATATTATTTTTGCCAATATCTACATTCTCCTTCGCAGCCCTTACAGCGGTTCTTGAAAACAGAGTACCCAGAGGAATTGTTATTCCAAGATTATACCTTGGATAGACATATGTTGTTATTGGAGTATTTTTTGAAAAAGTGAATTCATTGTAGTTAATATTAAAAGTCATCAAATTCATCCACATATTTTGAGCAGCTTTCAATTCAAATTCATCAATCTTGCTTTGATGAGCTATCCGTTCTACTTCCGGCCCTTGCCACGCTAGCTGTACGAGCCTTTCTTCAATTGCTGAGCTCGTATCCTGACGAAATAGGGTGGAATTGTTGGTTTGGGCACTAAGATTTGAAAACATCAACGTGCACAATACAATCAATATAGAATAAGGGATGGGTTGCAAACAAGTAATTTTCATTAAATGTAAAATTTTCATTTTGTAAAAGATTTAATTGTTTCAGAAAATCCTTCTGAGTGGAGGAAATGTTACAGCCGTAGATTAAATAACATTTACGTTCTTCATATCCACCATGTTTAAAATGGAACCTGAAAATTTGCCGTTCAGTTCTTTAAAGAAAGAAATTGACTGCCTGTCAATTTGCTTAATTACATCCTGAGCAGAAAAAATAGCAATGACACCCTCAACATATTGTACCAGCTCTTTACTGTCAGAAAAATCGTTTAAGGGAGGTCCTTCCAAAAATATGTAATCAAAATAAGAAGTTAGTGTTTGAAGATGGTGTAATAAGTTCTCGCGGGGTAAAATTTCGGATGGGGTATAATCGCCGCCGGCCGACCCAATAGCGTAAATAGATCCGATGCCCAGATCTTTTGAATGTTTTTTTATTTCCTCGACTAAGTTTCTATCGTCAAAATTTTGTGGGATAATCTTTTCCAATACAGGCTCGGCATCCAATTGAACAGTTAAATCAGGATTGCAAAAATTAGTATCGATAATTAAAACTCTTTTTTTACTCAGGCTCATACTGTACGCTAATGCCTGGATAATTGTAGTTTTCCCCTGGCCTTTCTTTGTACTGGTAAATAAAAAAACTTTTTTACCACTTGTTTCTATTTCGTACCGAAGTTTTCTCAGCGATTCCCTGAAGGTATTGTTACGGTTTGTGTCTTCTGAATCAGTGGATGTATAGGTGTTTGCAATAACATCTTTGATCGTCTTGTTTCTCAAATTCATAAAATTGATCAGACTTATAAGCCTCAGGTTAACATTTTTTGAGAAAATGAGAGGTGTTCGAACCGACGAATCAATATATGTGAAGAAAATAAGTATTGCAATTGTAGTAAAAAATGCAGCGAAAGCAGCGAGGCTTATAATAAGCATCCTTTTAGAAGGTTCTGGTGCCATTGCCGGTTGTCCGGGAACAGCAAGCCTGAAATTTACCACCGATAACCCCCCAAGATCTGTGGCAGTATTGTACTTGTATTGCGCTTCAATGTATTCTTTACTGGCTAGATCGGCATCCTGTCGCAGACTTTCTACCGCAGCATTATTTGACCCGCTGGAAGCAACAGCTGCCTTTAATGAATTGATCTTACCTTCTAGTGAATTGATGAATGACGTAGAACTTTGAATATCAATTTCAAGATCGGTTTTCTGAGATTGCAATTCTACCTTGTCGGCCACCGGGTCTTTAATATTTTCATTGGTTGATCTTAATGAAAGTACTTTTTGCTGGTATTTATCATTTAGCGTAGTATATTTTTTATAATCCGCCTGATCATTGGTTTTTAAATATTCTGTATACGCTGCATTCCTGGCAACTCTAAGTTGAATTATTTCGTCGTTCAGCGCATTATTATTCTCAGCAGGCTTTGAGTCAATGTTTGCTAACCGCTGATTGACTTTTCTTAGATCTGATTGCAAAGTTGCCAGTTTGCTTCTTTCACCCGTTAGCTGACTTTCAAGATTTGAAATAATATTCAGGTTGCTATTTGATCTTAATTCTGACGATCCAAGGCCAGCCTGTTGAAGGATCCTGTTCTTTTCGTCCAGGACTTGTTTTTTCTTTTCCATGATCCTTTTAAGGGTATCAACAGATTGCGAGATAGTTTTATCTCGGTTTAGGCCATAATACCTGATAAATTGATTATAGGCAGTATTCACGACAAATGCCGAAAGCTCAGGGTCTTTTGAAACATACGTCACATTCAAAAAATCAGAACGCTGATGTCTGCCAACGCCTAAAAGCCCTTTTATAGTTCCATAGTCGTAGCGGTATAAACTGAGAATATTCAATAATTTTTTATCCTCATTCAATGAAGGCGAAAGCATTAGCATTGAATCAAGCTTATTCTGAAATGCTCTGATGGCTTCCTCTTTTGAAATGTTTTGAAATGCCTTCTTCGTATCTTCCTCACTTAGTACTGTAAAAGGGGTTTGCTTCAGGTCATGAAGAATTAGATGATAAGACAACAGGTTGATCACTGCCGGTGATGTAAACGTGACAATAGCGTTATTGAATTTAGTTTCCTGTTGAAAATTGTCTGCATTTTCATTAAGTCTTACAGGGTCATATGTAGTATAGCCTGTAGCTATTTGAGCGGTTGATCTGAATTTGTTTGGCTGATTTAGGGTCAAAAAATAGGCAACTGCTGCAGCTATTAAAGTGGTACTAATAATAATCCACTTTCTTTTCATTAGAATCCGGAATAAATAAGAAAAATCCATGATTTGGTAAGAATCTTTAAAGTGCTAAAAGTACATTTTCAAATACAGAGTAGCAACTCTGTACGCCCTAAAAATTGGTAAATCTACCATGCATCTATATGGCCACAATCATTCCCGGTTGGATATCCTTTTAGCGGTCAGCTATAAAAATCAGTGTTTTTTGCTTCTGGTAAGGTATAGTTTGTTCTTTTTGCCTTTTCCCATGCTGACGATTGTTTTTTTTGAATGAACTTGAAAAAGCCTTGAAATACCGAAATATTCATAAAACTGAAATAATAGGGCAACTTTATAATAGCAATTTTACTGCCTAAACCGGGGAACGCACCATATAAAAAAGCACAGAAGTAAAATAAAAACTGCGTAATAAAGGCTATGATGTAAAAATATTGGACAGAGAAGATACTTAATATAAGGCTGGACAATAAAGCTAATACAAGACATAATGGGCTTAAAGTCCATCTTAACACCCGGTGTGAAATGTATAAAAAAGAAAGTTTTGGGTGTTTCCAGAAAAATAAGGCTGTGGGTAACATAGCCATCGCCTGAAAACCTCCTGCAGCTATCCGGATTTTTCTCTTCTTTTCGTCCTCCATTGAGAATGATGGCAGCTCCATGGCATATGCATTGGGTTCGTAAACAATACGGAAACCTTGCTGAGCAATTTTCATTGAAATAATGAAGTCGTCCAAAATAACTTCAGAAGGCACAGACTGGTATAATTTTTTCCTTACAGAAAATAGTTCTCCTGCAGCACCAACTACAGTATGAAAATCAGAGTCAAGTTTCTTGAGCAGGGATTCGTATTTCCAGTAAAATCCCTCACTGCTAGTGGCATTATGATGTTGGTTGTGTAATGCAATTACTTTTTTTTCTCCTGCAACTCCTCCTACTGATTTATCAAAATAGTGTTGTGAAATATTTAGGCAAGCCTCTTTATTAAGATGGGTATTGGCATCGCTAAAGACCAGGATATCATTTTGAGCACTTGCTGCTGCCCGGTTTAATGCGGCCGATTTACCTTTTCTTTCGCTCGAATGTAAAAGTTGTATCGCAGGATATTTCTTAATGATATCGGCTGTTGAATCTGTCGAACCATCTGTGATGAAAATATATTCAATTTTGTTGGTCGGATAAATTTGTTCAAGAGAGTTTACAATTTTTCTTTCGATACAATCTTCTTCGTTAAATGCTGCAACAATAAAAGAAATGGATGGATGATAATCGATTAGTGTAAGAGAATTCTTTTTGTTCTTGAATTTGTTTATTAAAAATATAATTATGGCATAACCTGCATAATTATAAAAAACAATTAAGCAACTGGTCCAAAACACAAGTTTCCAAAAAAGCATTGCGGGTATTTAGTTTAAAGGTAAATGACAACATCTGCTGATTCACAACGGCAAAATAATTCAAAAAGAAAACAGGTTGTTAAATAATCAACAACCTGTTAAGTAATAGGGTGAAGCCTTTTTATTGTTTAATGAATGTAAGAGTTGTATTGGTATTAATATCGGCGGTAACAGTTAAAAAGTAAACACCATTCGGTAGTTTACTAACATCAACCTGTTTTAATGCCCTGAACGCAGTTCTCATAAAACTTTCAGTATAGACTACGTCTCCTGCTGAATTGCTTATACGAATAATTGTATTGTTTTGAAGGGTAACCGCATCAATTCTAACATTAATCATATTGGTTGCAGGATTAGGAAATAGCATTGCTGTTGATTGCCTTCTTGGATCGGGAAGCACGGTAACTTTAATCTCATCCCATGTTGTTGCTCCATCATTATCAGATGTTGTTAATCTGAAATTATACACTCCCTCGACAAGTTTATCGACTGTAACGGCGAGGGGAGAAGCTGATGAGAAACTCGTTTTTGTCGGACCAGAAATCTGTGTCCATTGATACGACACAATTATACCGTCTGAATCAGAAACTGCTCCCAGAAGGTCAACCGAATTGGTCGGTAGAGTTATAATTTAATCCTGACCAGCATTGACAACCGGCGGTTGATTTGGTGGCCGGTTTACCGTAATTGTAATATCATCCACCCCTGTCAAACCTTTATTGTCAGTAACAGTAAAGCGAAATACGTAAACGCCTTGCTTGAGACTATCGATGATGGTTGTTGCTGAGGCCGGGGAGCTAATATTTGCTCTTGTAGGGCCGGAAACTTGGATCCATTGATAAGTAGCAACAGTGCCATCAGAATCCAGGCCGGAACCACGTAAAACTACAGAGTTCAACGGTAATGTAATTGTTTGATCTGATCCTGCTTTTGCTACGGGCGATTGATTTGGTGCCTCTTTTACAGTTATGGCTACTTCATCTGAGGCTGTTGCGCCCTTATTATCTTCAACAGTGAATTTAAAAATGTAAGTTCCCTCAATTAGAGTATTAACGGTGGTACCGGAGGAAAGGGGAGAAGCAATATCCGCCTGCGATGGTCCTGAAATTTGCGTCCATTTGTAAGAAAAGACGCTGCCGTCTGGATCCGTTGCGGCCCCATTTAAGGAAACTGAATTTTGAGGAAGTGTAACAGCTTGATCGCTTCCAGCATTGGCAGTAGGTGACTGGTTAGATACTGCCGGCGCAGTAACTTTCAAGGTGAATACATATGTTCCTTCCACAAGACTGCTAACACCAGATGTTGCAGAGTAAGGTGAGGTTATACCGGCCTGCGAAGGACCTGAAAACTGACTCCATTCATAAGCGCTAATAGTTCCATCAGGATCAGATCCTGAACCAGAAAGTGTTACAGTATTAATGGGAAGTGTGATTGTTTGACTTAGACCTGAATTAGCTATTGGAGGTAGATTGGGTAATGATTGTGCTGCACTCACAGCAATGGTTACATTACTGGTTGCGGAGGTGCCCTTATCGTCAGTTACCTTCAAAGTAAATACATAGCTTCCTTCAATAAGGTTATTTACCACTGTACTTGCAGAATTTGTAGAAACGATATTTGCCTGTGAAGGACCTGAGTTTTGGCTCCATTCATAAAAACTAATGGTGCCATCAGGATCGGAACCATTACCAGAAAGATTTACACTATTTTGAGGAAGTGTTATTGATTGATTGCTACCTGCATTTGCTGTTGGTGGTTGATTACCGGCAGGTGCAGAATTCACATTAATAGTAACATTACTTGTATCTATTGCCAGGTTATTGTCTGTAACTTTTAGCGTAAACACATAAATACCTTGTTCCAGCTTATTTACGGAAGTACTTGCCGAATAAGGCGAGGCAATGCTTGCCTGGGAAGGCCCGGAAGTTTGTTTCCACTCATAAAAGCTAATACTGCCATCCGAATCTGACCCGGATCCGGAAATTATGGCAGAATTCGTTGGAAGCGTAATTGTTTGATTGGTGCCGGCATTGGCAGAAGGCTTTTGATTGGGTCCAACAGGTGCGGCGTTTACCTTAACTGATATATTACTGGTGGCAGTAGCGGTTTTATTATCAGTTACTTTAAGTGTGAATACATAGGTTCCTTCTAAAAGATTGGTGACACCGGTTATAGCCGAGTAAGGCGAAGCTATTCCTGCCTGGGAAGGACCTGAACTTTGTGTCCACTCATAGAAGCTGATAGTGCCGTCCGGATCAGAGCCCGAACCAGAAAGAGTTACAGTATTTAACGGAAGCGTTATAGTTTGGTTGGTTCCGGCATGGGCCACCGGGAGTTGATTTACAGCAGATGGTTGACTATTTACCCTAATAGTTACATTGCTGGTAGCAGTAGCACCCTTATCATCAGTAACTTTTAAGGTAAAGACATATGCACCCTCTAAAAGGTTATTCACTGTTGTATTTGGAGTGTATAAGGACACTATACTTGCGGAGGTAGGGCCCGAAAGCTGGCTCCATTCATAAAAACTGATCGTTCCATCGGAATCTGTTCCGGTGCCGCTTAATGCAATAGAATTTTGAGGAAGTGTTATTATTTGATCTGTACCTGCATTGGCTACAGGTGGCTTATTGCTTACCGGAGTGCTATTACCTTTTTGATGCATTAACATCCACTGATATACATTTAAGCCGTTTTGCGTAAAATTTGGATCGTACGTTTTTGTCCAGGCATCATGTCCTGAAATCGGGAAGATTGTCGATTGAATGTTTCCCCCATATTGTTTGAGCAAATTAACCCAACCTGTAGTGTTTGAAATTGAAACAATAGGATCCTCCTGATTATGTGTTGCCCAAACTGGAAGCTTAGCATTAGCTATGGACTGTGCCCTTGTAATATCAGCACCTGCAGCGCCGCATACGGGTACGATGGCAGCAGCCCTGGTTGGAAAGTTTCCTGCGAAATCCCACACCGCGCCCCCACCCATGCTT
>Ga0193740_1000296_pt1 | contig 14482 bp, 10 predicted proteins | sample L2s1metaG_FD_145072 | JGI IMG/M metagenome (GOLD analysis project Ga0193740, IMG submission 145072) | Soil microbial communities from a riparian zone of the East river system, Colorado, United States - L2s1 | ecosystem: Environmental > Terrestrial > Soil > Riparian zone | place: USA: East River... | reverse complement strand
ATTATTTGGAGGAACTAGAATCAGAGAGCATTCACATTTTTCGTGAAGTGGCAGCACAGTTTGAAAAACCTGCTTTATTATTTAGCGGAGGTAAAGATTCAATTACAATGGTCCATTTGGCAAGAAAGGCTTTTGCTCCGGGTAAGATCCCTTTTCTTTTAGTACATATAGATACGGGCCATAATTTCCCTGAAGCATTGGATTTTCGTGATAAACTGGTAAATGAAGTAGGAGCAATATTGGTCGTAAGAAAAGTGGAGGACACCATCAAGCAAAGAAGCCTTACTGAACCAAAAGGAAAATTTCCAAGCCGCAACTGGCTACAGACTTATACATTGTTAGATACGATCGAAGAATTCAAATTTGATTGTTGTATCGGCGGTGCAAGACGTGATGAAGAAAAAGCGAGAGCCAAGGAAAGAATTTTTTCTGTAAGAGATGAGTTTGGACAATGGAATCCCAAATTGCAAAGACCCGAGCTTTGGAATATTTATAATGGTAGAATTCATAAAGGGGAAAATGTAAGAGTGTTTCCTATCAGTAACTGGACAGAACTGGATATCTGGAATTATATACGTCATGAGAAGATCGAGTTGCCTTCTATCTATTTTGCACATGAAAGAAAAGTGATCGAACATGAAGGACAGTTAGTGGCGATCAGTGAATTTGTGCAACCGGCAGATGATGATAAAGTGCTTATAAAAAAAGTTCGCTATCGCACGGTGGGTGATATGACGTGTACGGCAGCAGTAGAATCAAATGCGGCAACATTGGATGAAGTGATCAATGAGATCATTTCGACAAGAATAAGTGAAAGAGGAGAAACGAGGATAGATGATAAGGTAACGGAAGCAGCAATGGAAGACAGAAAGAAGAATGGATATTTTTAAGCAAGGACCGCAAGTTTGAAAGTCAGAAAGAACGGAAGACTTTGCCATGAAAACATTTTCGATTTTTAAAATTTTTCTTTCGGACTTACGGACTTTCCGTCTTTCCGACTAAAATACAAATATGGATTTACTCAGATTTATAACAGCAGGTAGCGTTGATGATGGTAAAAGTACTTTGATTGGTCGTTTGCTATACGATAGTAAAAATATTTTGATCGACCAATTAGAAGCATTGGAGAAATCAACAAAGAATAAAGAGAATGGAGAAGTTGATCTTGCTTTGCTTACTGATGGACTGCGTGCAGAAAGAGAGCAGGGCATCACAATTGATGTAGCCTATCGTTATTTCAGCACTCCAAAAAGAAAATTCATTATTGCGGATGCACCAGGGCATGTTCAATATACCCGCAACATGATCACAGGTGCATCTAATGCGAGCCTGATAATTATTTTGATCGATGCAAGACAGGGAGTAGTTGAACAAACACGTCGCCACTCGATCATTGCATCGTTATTAAAGATCCCGCACGTTGTTGTTGCAATTAATAAAATGGACCTGGTGGAATATTCACAAGATGTATTTAATAATATCGTAATTGATTACAATGAAGTAGCAAAGCAACTGGGGTTGCAAGATGTGACTTATATTCCGATCAGCGCATTGGACGGTGATAACATTGTTGACAGGTCAACTCATATTACATGGTATAATGGAAAACCGCTGCTTGAATTTTTGGAAGATGTAAAACTGGATAGCGATATCAATCTTACTGTTCCAAGATTTCAGGTACAATTTGTAATTCGTCCGCAAACAGAGGACCTGCATGATTATCGCGGTTATGCTGGGAAAGTGATCAGTGGAGTTTATAAAAAAGGCGATAAAGTAAAAGTGTTACCACAGGATATTGAAGCAACGATTTCTTCTGTTGAGATCGCCGGTAAAGAAGTAGAAGAAGTTTTTGCACCTCAAAGTGCCGTGATACAATTGGCGAATGATATAGACATTAGTCGGGGTGATTCTATAGTTAAAATTGACAATATTCCACAAGTAAATAATGAATTGGAAGTATTGCTTTGCTGGCTTGATGATAAACCGCTTATTTCAGGAAATAAATATTTATTACAACACAACAGCAGGCAGGTAAGAGCAATCGTAAAAAATGTTGAGTACAAATTGGATGTAAATAGTTTGCAAAGACAACCTGTAGAAGGCAATGTAAGGTTGAACGAGGTCGTGAAAGCAACCATTAAGACCGTCTCGCCGTTAGTATATGATAGCTATGAAACATTAAGTGAAAATGGAAGTGCGATCTTAATTGATGAAACAAGCAATAGCACAGTTGCAGCAGTTCTTATTAAATCGTGAATGATCAATAGCAAATAATTTTTATCGGAATTATTGATAATTCACAATTGATCACTTATGAAAACAAATTATAATGACAGAACAAAATATAATTAACGAGGGATTTGTAACTCTTGCTGGTGCAGGTCCGGGTGACGCCGAGTTGATTACTTTAAAACTACAAAAGCGATTAACTGAAGCAGATGTTATCATTACAGATCGGTTAGTAAATCCCGATATTATTTCCACGCATGCAAGAAAGGATGCATTGATCTTATTTGCAGGCAAGCAGGGATACAATGATAGTTCTTTTTCACAGGAAGAAGTAACCACATTGATAATTGAGCATGCACAGCAAGGGAAAAAAGTGTTACGATTAAAAGGCGGAGACGTTGCTTTCTTTAGCAATGTGTTGGATGAATTGCATGCACTCACAGGAAAGAATATTCCTTTTGAGATCATTCCGGGGATCACGGCAGCATCAGGGGCATCAGCTTATGCCGGAATTCCTTTAACGGCACGATCACATTCACAAGGTGTTCAATTCCTCACTTATAATCCTAATAGTTATTATAATCCTGAAACATGGAAACATCTTGCTAATTCAGCAGATACGTTGGTATTTTACATGGCGGCAAAAAATATTTGTGATCTTGCCGAAATACTTTTACGGTTTTCTAAAAAACCTGCCATGAAACTTGCTGTTATTGAACAGGCAACTACTATTCATCAGCAGGTTCATACAACTACCTTAATAGATTGCGCAAAAGATTTTGCAGGGAAAGTTTTCAGTTCACCTTCATTAGTTATAATCGGCGATGTAGTAAAATTGCATGAACAATTCAATTGGTTCAACAGCACTGAAGCCGGGACAGTTTTTCATGATATGGAAAAATGAACCTATAGTGCAGTAACATAACCTTCCAGCCATTTTAAAACTGCGAGAGATATTAATAACCACAATAAGCCAATAATAAAACCGGCTGCAACATCACTTGCATAATGTACCCGGAGATAGATACGGCTAAAACCTATTGATATAATCAGAGCAAACACAAGAATTGTAGCAAACCATTTTAACCAGTCAATTGTAATGCTGTGTTGTAAGATATAGATCAATAGTCCATAAAACGTAACAGCCATGATCGCATGACCACTTGGAAAACTTAAACCTCTTGCAGCTTTTAGCAATGGCGATAAAGGCCGTTTACGCTGAAATAGTTGTTTCAATAATAACATCAACACCAAACTGCTTATGGCAATTGTAATAACGCGGATGGAAAACCAGTTTTGTTTTTTTACCAGTAAAAAATAGAAGATCAGGATAAGATTTGCCGGAATAAGAAACTGGTGTTTGCCCAAAAAAGTAACAAATAACATGATCCTATTGTTAACTGCGTTAACATGAGGTTTGATCTTGTCAAAGATCCGCATCTCCATAGGCTTATGTTTTCGGATAGGTTTACGGATGGAAAAAACAATTAAAGCAATAATAGCAGAAAAACATGCAAGTGTAATCAACACTTCGGCAATTATTAACATGGTAATTTCCCAGGCATCCATTAGTGCTGCAAATTGCAAAACTCAATCCAAAGCGAAATGAAAATGGCGGTATTGCTAATGACGCTTGAAATATTGTATCTCCCGCTCATGTTTTTGCGCAGCCGCTAAAGATTTAAAAGTGCCAAGGTTCCTTCGCTTATTTGTTTTTGGATTTTTCTTTCTTGAGTAAAGCCTGTATTCGCCTGATTTTAATTTCCTGATCATAACTTCTTATTTAATAACTATCAGCACAAGGTTTATGCCGGTGCATTTAACGGGAATAATTTTTGTACATGCTTATAAAACATTTTATGAGTGACTATATTCAACTTGTTGGTATATCAGGTAGTTTGAGAAAAGGATCATACAACACAATGCTTCTAAAAGCTGCCCTGCAACTGTTGCCTACTGATGTTTCAATGGAAATTATTTCTATAGAAGATATTCCTTTATACAATGCTGATCTGGATCTCCCGGCAGCTAAGCAACGACCCAAAACAGTGGAACATTTTCGAAAAATGTTAACTGATGCAGATGGAATACTTATTTCATCACCAGAATACAATTATTCTATTCCCGGCGGATTGAAAAATGCGATCGATTGGGCATCAAGGGGAGAAGATTCCCCATTGCTGCGAAAACCTATTGCAGTTATTGGTGCTACAACGGGTTTATGGGGTACAACAAGAATGCAATTGGCCTTTCATAATGTATTCCTTTATTTAGATATGAAACCCGTGTATAAGCCTGAAGTGTTGGTGGCCCAGGCTGAAAAAAAATTTGATAAGGGGGGAAGTCTAATAGATGAAATGGCAAAGAAATTATTAATACAAAAATTAGAGGCGTTAAAGGAATTGATTCATTTGCAATCACAAGTTGGAGATGTTATTGAAACAAAGGTCATTTAATTACAATCAATGATATCTTCCATATCTTCTTCTATCTTCAAAAAAGAATTGTAAATAGACTTTTTGCTCTGTTCTCTTCAAACGCAATTCATTGTTCTCTTCTGTGACACGATCATCATAATAAATGTGATGTTCAAAACCAATACTTACATTATTAATAAAGCGAAGGGTTATCAATGGTTTTAAAATACCAACATGACTTTTCCCATTTGAGCCTTCATAATTATGTATCCAATAGTAGTAACCATTGAACCCAAGACTCAGCCATTTTCCAATATTTAATCTTTCTTCGATCCGTGCTTGCCATCCGCCGCCAAAAGGATAATCACGGAATTCAGAAGTATCTACACCAAATCTTGTAATACTCCCCGCTAATGGCACAGCCGCGACATGCAGACCCGAATAAAGATTTGAATGTCTTCTGAAGTTTATTTTTGAAATTACACCTGCTCCAAAGCCAAGAGTTCCCAATTCAAATACTTTGTTACTCCAGTAATCAAAATGCTGGAAGATCCCGACAAGCATTCCATTATTTTCCTTTATGATATTTTTTCCAAACAATAACCCATAACCAAGCACATTGTCAATAATTCTTCTGTCATCACCATAACGGCCTTCTAATCTCAAGCGAAAAACATCAAATGGCTTCCTTCTTCTCACTTCAAAAGGGTCTCCATAATCCAGTTGCAAATTGACAATTGCATTGGTGCTGCCTGTTCCAAATTTATTGTTGACGTTTACCCTATGTGCACCCACACTTAATGTAACATTCAATGGCTCTTGCTGATAAACATCATAGGGCGTTACTCTCGACATTTTTCCCTGCGTTAAACGATTCAGGGCTCTTGTGGGATTTATGACACCTGCAACTGCTTCCCGCCATATTCTTGATCGCCCACGTTTTCTGTCATCAAGTATATTTGAACTGATGCGATATAATACCTCACCTAAAAAAGCGCCGCTTATCGGTGTGGTGAGCAGATCATTTTTTGAAGGCCTTGTATTCTCGCCAAGCCATTCCCATTGAGCACTTCCAAAAAGGGCAAAAGGATAAGAGCCCCAGAAACTATAACCATTACTTCGGGCTACGTTAAAATAATCGCTTCCTGCACGAGGATGAATAAGAAAGTTTGTTGCAAATCCATCGTTATCCCATTCCCATCCATACTTAAAATTATTTTTCCATGATCTAACACTTACCTCCGCCCATTCTTCCTTTATAACGTAGCGACTGTACGCCCAGCCAAAAACATTGGAACTTGTCACCCTTGCCAGGACAAGCCCCATTGAATATCTACGATTATATTTTGGATCATCATTCAACAGATCACCGTAAGCATTGCGGGGCCTTTTATCGGCAGTGTCATATAATTTTTTTATACTGTCTGAAGACAATTTATTGTCATTATTAATTTTTAGCGAATCGGGAGATTGCTGTGCTATAGATTTCAGGGAACCACAAATGATACAAAAAACTAATAGGGATTTCATAAGCTCATTATTTGCTTAGCGAGGCGGTATTTAACCAATGCAGCAAACGTGCCAGAAGGGAATCATCCCACATAGTAAAAGTTCAGTCAGGCCTGGTCAAAGGCTTTCTAAAATACTCACCAATTTTTTTTCGACCGGAGACAACCCATTTTCGGTTTTAGCAGTATTATCTTTTTTGGATAACCATTTATCTATCTTACCATTTTCGTATAGTTCAAGCAGTGAAGGATGCACATAATATTTTTTGCATACAGTTCGTGTATTGCCTAATTGGTCGGAGACTTTATCTAGTACTGCAATTACTTTTTTCTTTGGATCGCCGTCTGTGACTAAACCATTTTCAGTGATCGCAGTTAATGCTACTAATGTACCACACCATGTACGAAGATCTTTTGCAGTAAAATCTTCGCCGGCAAGTTTTCGGATATATTCATTGACCATTCCGGAATCAATGGAATGACGATTACCTTCTTCATCTATATATTGAAACAATTCTTTTCCAGGAATATCACGACAGTTCTGTACGATCTTCGCCAGTTTAATGCTTTTTAATGATACCGTATGTTCAACACCTTTCTTACCACGAAAACAAAATTTCAACTTATTACCTTTTATTTCCGCATGTTTATCCTTTAATGTCGTAAGCCCGAATGAACCATAGAGTTTTTCATAAAATTCATTGCCAATGCGAATACCTGTTTTTTCCATTAAACTCACCACAGCGGCAAGCACTTTTTCTTTTGGTAAACCTGGCAATGTAAGATCAGCATTGATTTGCTTACGAATAACGGGCAACAGTTTTCCTAATTCAGGAAGGCGATAAAATTTTGTTTTGTTGCGCAGTTCATTCCACATCGGGTGGTAGCGATATTGCTTTCGATTCATTACATCCACGCCGGTTGCCTGCAGGTGACCTTCAGCAATGCGGCATATCCAAACATTTTTCCATGCAGGAGGAATGACCAATGAATGTATGCGTTTTAGTGTTGGCTTGTCCTTGACAATTTTGTTACGGAACAAATATTTAAATCCTTTTCCTGCACCTGTTCTTTCAATTCCTTCGTCTTTGCTGCTTACATATACCAGTTTTATTGCTTTAGCAGTAGCAACAGGATCCTGTGCTAATTTTTTTAAAGTGCTTTTTTTGACTATTGGGGTAGAGGATGTCATAGATAATCTCCGTGTTGTACTTTCTAATTATTATTCTGTAGTTATTCAAATAAAAAAATAACCGCAGCGGGCAAAAATCCTGTCACTACCGTGCCCGCCGCGATTCCAAATTATTTATTAATTGTGAGAAAAAATGTCAACACAAATTTTGTCATCCTTTATAGTCATCCTGAGCTTTTAGAGGGTTAGCACTGTATATAGCCTAACAGCCAAAAAACTATAATAAAAACAACAATACCCCCAAGACAGCCACCTCCCCATTTCCATCCGGCATAGCCGGCGATCAATGATCTCCAGAAATTGTTCATAGTTGATTTTTTTATCCTTATAAAAAAACTGTGCCAACAATTGCCATCATAATGAATGCTCCTTAGAGACAAAAAAAATTGAGCAGTATATATCCTACCAGATCGGGAAGAAGCAGCTATCTATCGGTTTGGTGTATTTAGTCGTTGGATTATTTGCTCAATAGATTAATGATGTATATGTGTCCCATTCGCTTGGTTAACCTGTGCAACGGAAATTTAATAGTAATGAGCCTAATAAATAGTCTTCTTACCCAAAGTGTTAAGATTTTCTAATTGTAACAGGCGGCTTCTCAATAAAGCCTACCTTACAAGGCTCCTAATAACATTCTATGAAATTCATTATTATAAAGATTACATGTCTTGTTTTGTGTGCAGGTTTTGCTACTTGTGTTGCTGGCCAGTATAATTGGAAATTAAGTAAGGAGAAAGACGGCATCAAAGTGTATCAATCAGAATTGCAGTATTCCAGTTATAAAGCTATTAAAGTAGAATGCACTCTGGAAGGTAACTATGATAAACTGATAGCAGTGCTCAGTAATGTAAGCGGTCAGAAGGATTGGGTATATCATAATAAAATAGCATACATGGTTAAAAAGATCAATCCTTATGAGTTTTATTATTATACAGAGGCGAGCCTGCCATGGCCAATGTCAAATCGGGATGCCGTAGTGCATCTGAAAATGGATAGAGACAGTCTTAATCGTTTTTTAAAGATCATGTCTGTCAGTGTTCCCGAATATATTTCTGAAAAAAGCGGAAAGGTAAGAGTGACCAGGTCAACTATCAGTTGGGATGTTACCATGCCGACAACAAATACAATCAAGATCATCTATATTTTTGAAGCTGAACCAGGAGGCAGTATTCCTGCGTGGGTTGCCAACGCATTTGTTGATCAGGGACCTTACGAGACTTTCAAAAAACTGGCGGAGATATTAAAGCAATAAGGTTTTTATTCACAGATGCAAAACAGATTTCCCCCATAAAAGATATGAACCAGAGTTAGAGTTAAAAGCTTAATGTGAAGACAACAACTCAGTTATTCATAATTTATAATTCTTAATTCCTTCAGCTTCATACTCTAAAATTTTTCATTTCACTTCTTTCTGTACAGGCATTGTATTTGTCTTACTCATTGTAACAAAAACTCACAATTATGTTGAAAGTGATTTTACAATTAGTAAAAGTTACCTTTCCAATTGCAGCAGGATTTTCCACCCTTATAAGTTCTGTTTACAGTCAGCAGCATATCATTGCAGGTAAAGATGATACACATCCTGAAATAACAGCTCAACAATATAGTGCGGCTAAAATTTATAAATTAAGTGCAGTTCAAATGCATGGTTATAATGAGATACATTGGTCGGCCGTCGGAGAAGAAGATACCCGCCGTTTTATTGTTGAGTATAGTACAGATGGAATAAATTATCAGTCAGCTGGTGAACTAACACCGCTTAGAGGTGATTATAACTTGAAACATTATACACTTGATAACAGGACATTTCTTTATCGTATTAAAATGGAAAAAAAGGATGGTCGTTTTTTTAACTCGATGAATTTCTTACTCGATGGAGCCGATATTACACCGGTTAAAATTTATCCAACCATCGTGGAAGGGAATACACTCAACCTACGAATGGCCTTTCCTGTTCATCGCATGAATATTATTTCTCTTGATGGTAAACAGATGATGGCAAAAGATCTTGGCGGTATTGTAGGTACTACACAAGTTGCCATTCCTGTTTTAAGCAGGGGGCAATACCTGGTAACCTTTTATGGCAATGGATGGCAGAGTACAGAGAAATTTATTATTGGTGGTAGTTAATTAATTTTAAATCGACACTTTAAGAACCAATAACTTTTTTACTTTTCAGCCAACACGGTTTGTTCACGGAAGACTTTTGCAAATTCAATAAACCTTCTTGCCTGTTGTAAATATTCATTAGCAAAAGACTCTGAAGGTGGTACATCATTCATATACATTACCGAAGTCTTAAAACTTCCGGGTATATATAATCCTTTATCGCTGAAATGTGTATCAAAATCTTTTAATATACCATGTTGTGTATTGCATTGTACGCCCTGTTGCAGTAATAATGCTTTTGCAGTGTGTATTTGGGCAGCATAGGCATTATAGATACCATCAGCCCATTTTGAATTGGATAAACAATCTTCACTTGCTGCAATTTTTTCTTCAGCTTCCATGATCAAAGTGGAGATAAGATCGATCATAACACCAGCACATTCGCCTACACCAATTGCAGTTGCAAATTTTTCTTCCTGGCCCCAATCGATAAAATCTTCGGCGAGTAATGTTTCAAGACTTGCGAGGGGCTTTAATAAGTCATAATAATATCTCTCACCATTACGCTGGCTATAATTCAAAAAAGTCTCTCCGTTTGTTGCATTGGTTTTATAATCGTTCAATACAGCTCTTATTACATCGGGGCCACGTTTACTTGGTACTTTTAGTACTTTATCAGCGATACGACCTTCACCACTACCTAACACGCCACCGCCGATCAATACCTGCAACGCCGGGAGTATTTGTCCTTTTGCTTTCAACGAGCTTCCATGAAAACCGATAGAAGCCATACCATGTTGTCCGCAACTGTTCATACAACCGCTTATCTTGATCGTAATTTCTTTATTGTATAAGAATTCTGGAAATTCTTCTTCGATCACTTCACTTAAAGCAATCGCTGTGCTTGTACTATTACTTATACCGAGATTACATGTATCAGTGCCGGGGCAACTTGTTACATCTGCCACGGATCCAAAACCTGCTGCAGCAAAACCTTCTTCATCCAAAACGCTGTATACATATTCAAGATGCTCGGGTTTAATAAAACGTAATTGTAATCCCTGGTTAATAGTAACACGAACATCATCTGCAATTACTTCTTTTAATTTTTCGATCAGCCGTCGGCTGGTGTGTGAACCGATATTTCCATTTGCCACACGAACATAAACTGCAAAATAGCCGGGTTGCTTTTGTGCGAACACATTTGTTCTTTTCCATAACTCATATCTAAAGGGGTCCGAAAGTCCGGATGTCCGGAAGTCAGAAAGAGGATAAAATTGCGTTTGCAGACTTTCGGTCTTTCCGACTTTCTGACTATATTCTTCAACATCAACTTTATATCTCTGGTGCGTCAATGCCAACTGCTCTTCAACTACCAGTTCATTAAATGCATCAATACCGATCTTTTGAATCAGGAATTTTATTCTTGCTTTATGACGGCTATTTCTTTCACCATGACGATCAAAAGTTCTTAATATAGATTCGAGATAGGGAATAAGCAGATCCTCTTCCAAAAATTCATAAGTGGTAATGGCAAGATGTGGTTGTGCACCAAGTCCGCCACCTACTACAACTTTAAAACCTTTTACTTCCTTGCCATCGATAATTTTTATTCTTGGAATAACACCAAGGTCATGCATGAATACCAGGGCTGTATCTTTTTCACTGCTGCTTAATGCTATTTTGAATTTACGTCCCATTTCCTGGCAAACAGGTTTGCGAAGAAAATATTCAAACATTGCATGTGCATAAGGGGTAACATCAAATGGCTCATCAGGATCAATACCTGCCATATCTGATGCGGTTATATTTCTAACTGTATTTCCGCATGCTTCACGGATGGTTACATCATCTTTTTCTAACTCACTCCACATTTCAGGAGTACGGTCAAGACTTACAAAATGTATTTGGATATCCTGTCTTGTTGTTAAGTGAAGATTACCGGTTGAATATTCATCAGAAACATCGGAGATGCGTTTCCATTGGGCTAATGACATTTTACCATACGGTAATTTGATACGCACCATCTGCACGCCTTGCTGGCGTTGTCCATATACACCACGGGCCAATCGCAGGCTGCGAAATTTTTCTTCATCCATTTTCCCTTCACGGAAAAGACGGATCTTTTTTTCTAATTCGAGTATATCTTTTTCAACAATCGGATTCTCTAACTCGGTGCGGAAACTTTGCATAGTCGTTGATTTCGTTTATAAAGATAGATCGCCGGCAGCAACTCTTGTGGTAAAAACCCTACTTTTTAGGTAGACTAAACAAAAGTAAGAATGGAAAGCTGTTTTGTCAAATATTATTTTGAAGAACGAATGTAAGTATGATGACTTTTGAGTGACATTTTTGTTAAAATATTTTAATTAGTCTACTAATTAAGTAGGGAAATCTATTATCTTTACCAAACTCATAGTAGCTATGGATTATCAATTATTATTAGATCAACGACTTCAGGAGCTGAAAGACAGCGGCGCTTACCGTTATTTTCTTGAGGTGAATAAGAGTGCACAGCATTTCCCCAGTTTTTATTATGGTGATGAAAAAGGTCAGCAACATGCGGCAGTTAACTGGTGTAGTAACGATTACCTTAGCATGAGTACAAATGAAGAGGTTATCTCTAAACTTGGATTTGTTACGCATAGAAGTGGTACAGGAAGCGGAGGCACAAGAAATATTTCAGGAACTACCAATCACCATAAAGAATTAGAAAGAACATTGGCGGCCTGGCATAAGAAAGAAACTGCATTGCTATTTAATGGAGCGTACCAGGCGAATGTGACGACGCTTCAGACACTTGGTAAAAATATTCCTGGACTTGTTTTCTTTTCTGATGAAAGAAATCATGCTTCAATTATAGAAGGTATCCGTGGGTGTAAGAACGAAAAGAAGATATTCAGGCATAATGATGTGGAGCATTTGGAAGAACTACTGCGCTCCGTTCCGGCGGATAACCCAAAACTGATCGTGTTTGAATCAGTTTACTCGATGAGCGGATCTATATCACCGGTTAAAGCAATTGCTGACCTTGCAAAAAAATATGGTGCTCTTACTTATATTGATGAAGTGCATGGTGTAGGATTATATGGTGAAAGCGGTGCAGGTATATTAGAGCAGGAGGGCCAACAACATTCAATTGATATCATTAATGGGACTTTGTCAAAAGCTGTAGGTGTGTTTGGCGGTTATATTGCATCATCGGCAACCGTTATTGATTTTATAAGAAGCTTTGGCAGCGGGTTTATTTTTACTACTTCATTACCACCAGCTATTTGCGCTGCTGCCAATAAGAGTATTCAATTCATTCAGCAGAACGATCAGTTAAGAAAACATTTTTTTGAAAATGTAAAGCAGTTAAGAACGGTATTTACAAATAACGAAATTGGATTCAGGCAAAGCGATTCGCATATTACTATTATACCGATGGAGGATGCTATAAGATGCAGGCAGATCGCAAACCAGCTATTAGAGAAGCATGGTGTTTATTTACAGCCGATAAATTATCCGACAGTGCCTATTGGAGAAGAGTGCCTGCGCATCATCATCACGGCAAGACATTTACCGAAACATATCAATCACCTGGCGTACAGCCTTAAAAAGATTTTGCATGGAGACAATCAAACTGATTGGAAGGAGTTCCCGGCTGTCGCTCTTGCAGATTGATATTGTGAAGGGAAAAATTCAAAATGCATTTCCCGATATAAAGGTGGAAGTGATTGCACGCAGCAGTAAGGGAGATGCTTTACAAAACATTCCATTACATACAGTAGAAGGAAGTGATTTTTTTACACAGGATATTTTTGATGCACTAGCAATTGGCGAAGCAGATATTGCTGTTCATTCATTAAAAGATATGAGCAGCGAACATTTTTTTGGAGCAAATAAGTTTGCTGTAGTTGACAGGGACGATATAAGAGATGTGGCAATTTTCAATAGCGATATTGAGGAAAAGATAAAAAGAGGAGAGACGATCATCATCGGAACCTGCTCTCCCAGGAGGGAAGCAATGGCGACTGTTTTTTTGAAAAAAGCATTGCCGCAATTAAGTACCGAAATTAAAATCGAGACAAAAGATATCCGGGGAAATGTTGAGACAAGACTAAGAAAGTTAAGTCATGGAGAATGTGATGCGACAATTTTAGCAACTTCCGGATTAAATCGTTTGTTGAGAAGCCAGGAAGATGCAGAACTCATAAAAGAATTGCTGGCAGATAAAAAATTAATACTGCTCCCTTTGATTGAATGTGTACCAGCACCTTGCCAGGGAGCTATTGTAGCAGAAGCACATCATTTAAATATAAAGGCTGCTGAAGTTTTGCAGAAAATAAATAATGAAGACTTGTTTGCTGATTGTTATGCTGAGAAAAAGGAAGCTATAAAATATGGCGCAGGATGTATTCAAAAATTTGGAGTAACAACACTGCATACAAAAAATGGTAAGTATTTATATGCAGCAGGTAAAGATTCAGAAGGAACTGAGTTTTTAAAATGGGATCCTTTGCCAGGTATAAAAATAGAAGGCTCACTGTTTACCTCAACAGAGGTAATGAAAGGTTTTTTTGACTATGAATGGAGTGATAAGGAAGTAAAAATTGAGACACCGGTTGTGTTTGTTGCAAATTATAAAGTCTTCCAGGGACAAACAGAAGTGAAGAATTTATCAAATAAAACAATCAGCGTTTCCGGAACAAAGACATGGTTTGAGCTTTCAAAAAAAGGTTATTGGGTTACTGCAGGCGCCGATGCATTGGGATTTGAATTCTTATTGGGATCCTTAAACATGCCTTTATTAAATATAAAGGCTGAAGATATTTCCATACTCACACATGAAGCGGCAGCAGAAAGATGGAGATTGAAAGGCTATAATGCCGTGAGTAATTATAAACAGGTGCAAAAAAATGATGAAATGATCCGGCAATCAATTGCTGCGGCAGAAGTAATTTTCTGGACCAGCTTTTCACAATATGAATTTTATGGAACATATGCAAAGCCGGATGCAAAACACCTATGCGCAGGCGGAGAGA
>Ga0193740_1000295_pt1 | contig 14514 bp, 11 predicted proteins | sample L2s1metaG_FD_145072 | JGI IMG/M metagenome (GOLD analysis project Ga0193740, IMG submission 145072) | Soil microbial communities from a riparian zone of the East river system, Colorado, United States - L2s1 | ecosystem: Environmental > Terrestrial > Soil > Riparian zone | place: USA: East River... | reverse complement strand
AAATACAAAACGTACCTTTCCCTTCCGGCGTTCCGGACATCGACAATGAAAAGGGGCAGTTCAAAAGAAAAAAAAATAATCAACAGGAAGGCCGTTGCTAAAAAGCAGAATGGCAAACAATTTCCTGCGCCAAAAAAACCGAAAGTAAAGAATAAAAAAACCGGGTCAACAGCTTCTAAAAGTAATAAACCATTCCCGGTAGTAGGTATTGGTTCTTCTGCCGGTGGTCTTGAAGCTTTCACCAATTTTCTGAAACATTTACCGCCTGATCTTGGAATGGCTTATGTGTATGTACAGCATATTTCGCCAACACATGAAAGTTTATTACCTGAAATATTGGAAAGAAAAACGAAGATGGTGGTTGAAAAAACCGAACCTGAAATGAAGATCGAGAAGGATCATATTTATGTGATTCCCCCAAATAAGGTCATTACAATTAACGATGGTACGCTGAAATTGAAACCGCGACCCGAAAAACAAACATTTTACCCCATAGATTCTTTTTTTATTTCCCTTGCTGATACATACAAGGAAAATGCGATCGGCGTTTTATTATCCGGTACGGGTACCGATGGAACACTTGGTTTAAAAGCTATTAAAGCAGAAGGAGGAATAACTTTTTCACAGGATGATTCTGCGAAATACCAGGATATGCCCAATCATGCTGCAGAAATGGGCTATAGTGATTTTATAATGCCACCGGAGAAGATCGCTTCGCAGATTTCACTTTTTAAAGATGATAACCTTTCAGCATTAAGGGAACAGAACGAGATACTGGATAATGATACCGACATGCGAAAGATCGAGATGATCATGCATTCAAAAAAGAATGTAGATTTTTCGCATTATAAAAAAACCACCATTCATCGCCGAATTTTGAGACGTATGGTATTGCATCGTTTGAAAACATTGGGTGAGTATACCCAGATCTTAAAAGAAAATAGAACGGAAGTAAATGCTCTATACCAGGACCTTTTGATAAGCGTCACTAATTTTTTCAGGGATTCTGGGGTTTCTGATGCATTAGTAACTAAAATTTTACCTGTTTTATTTAAAGACCGAAAATCAAGTGAGCCGCTTCGTGTCTGGATACCGGGTTGTGCTACTGGGGAAGAAGCGATATCAATGGCGATAATCCTTTTGGAGTATTTGGGAGAGAAAGCTTTTAGCACTCCTGTACAAATATTTGCAACTGACCTGAATGATAAGGCCATTGAAAGAGCCAGGGCCGGCATTTATTTAAAAACGGCTTTGCAAAATGTATCTCCGGAACGCTTAGAAAAATTTTTTACAAAAATTGACGGCCAATACCAGGTAATAAAGGTGATCCGTGAAATGATCATTTATGCTCCACATAATCTTTTAAATGACCCTCCATTTTCCCGAATGGATATAATCAGTTGTCAGAATGTGATGATCTATCTTGAGGCGAGCTCTCAAGGCAAGATCATGCAGTCATTTTATTATGCATTAAAACCTACAGGCTATCTTATTCTTGGAAAATCTGAAAGCATAGGCGGGTCGTCTGATCTTTTTGAGCAATTGGAGAAAGACTATAAAATATTTCGAAGAAAGAATATTTCAACTCCTGTACATCTCGATTTTTTAAACCGGCCAGTACTTCCTGCAAGTTTAAATCTCAGTGAGCAAAGAAAAATTTCAGAGTCTCCCAAAGAAATTGATATAGAAAAAGAAACGGATAAAGTACTTCTGAAAAAATTTATTCCAGCCAGTTTATTGGTCAATAAGGACCTGGAAATACTTCGTTTCAGAGGGGCTGTATCGAAATACCTTGAACCAGCAACTGGAAAAGCAAGCCTGCATTTGATGAAAATGATAAAAGAAGATATGGTGTATGAATTGAGATCAGCGATCAATGATGCCAAAAAGCATGGGCAACAAATAAGTAGACAAGGACTTCACTTTAATGGCGAAAAAGATATAACTATCGAAGTAGTTCCCATAAAAGCTAACGCAAAGGATAATTATTTTCTTATCATTTTTCAACCTGCTAATGGCGAATTGAAGGCCAAACCGGTGAAATCTATTACTCCATCTAATAAATTAAGCAACGAACGCATCTTTTCCCTGGAAAAGCAACTAAAGGAAGCAAGGGAAAATATGAAGATAATAAGTGAAGAGTTTGAGGCGACACGAGAAGAGCTGCAATCAGCTAATGAAGAAGTGTTATCCTCCAATGAAGAATTGCAAAGTATCAATGAAGAACTGGAAACTTCAAAAGAAGAATTGCAGTCAACTAATGAGGAGCTCACTACTATCAATGAAGAGCTTCAAACCAGGAATGTAGAATTAGAGGAATCGTATGAATATGTTGAAAGTATTTTTGAAACCATACACGAGCCTTTGATCGTATTGAACGAGGAATTGCGTGTAAAAGATGCGAATAAAGCTTTTTATAAAATGTTTGGGATCACTCCTGAAGAAACGGAAGGAAATTATTTATATAATTTAAATAACCAGGAATGGGATATACCGGAATTAAAAAAACAATTAAAACTTGTTCAATCAAAAAATATTGAGGTCAGTGACTTTGAGATCCGGCACACATTTAAAACGATAGGCGAACGGGCATTTTTATTAAATGCGCAGAAATTGTTTATCAAGGATAAAAAGAATGCACTTATTCTTCTTGCAATTGAAGATATTACAGAGCACCGTTTTTCTGAGGAACGATTGAGAGAAAGTGCAGAAAAGTTTCGGTTACTTATAGAAAATGCGTTTGATATCATAGCAATATTGTCAAAAGATGGGATCGTAGTTTATGAAAGCGAATCGCTCTCAAAAATACTCGGGTATTCTCCAAATGAAAGAGTTGGAAAGAGCATATTTACTGACCCTATCGTTCATCCTGATGATATTACAGACAAAAGAGCAGCATTTCAAAGAGCAATAAATGATCCTGAAGAAACTGTAAGGACTGAATTTCGGTTGAAACATAAGGATGGAAGTTACCGTGATATAGAAGCGGTTTATTTAAGTCTGCTCGATAACCCACGTATCGAGGGTATAGTTGCCACTTACCATGATATAACGGAACGGAAGAAGATGGAAAAGCAGAAAGAAGAATTCATAAGTATTGCAAGCCATGAATTAAAAACACCTGTTACAAGCGTAAAGGCCTATGCACAAATATTGGAAGATAAATTTGTAAAAGCCAAAGACAAAAAGTCTGCAGAGTTGTTGGAGAAGATGAATAATCAAGTTGACAGGCTTACCACACTTATTACGGATTTGCTTGACTTTACCCGTATCCAGGGAGAAAAACTAAAACTCAGGGAAGAAAATTATAATGTCAACGAATTGATCTCGGAGGTTGTGGAAGAAATGCAGCGGACAAGCAAAGTGCATAAGATTGTTACCAAATTAGACAAGTCTGTTCAAATGTGGGGTGATCGCTACCGGACAGGGCAGGTACTTACGAATCTTCTCAGCAATGCGATCAAATATTCTCCTCACGCAAAAAAAATTATTGTCAGTTCGAAAATTGATAGAAACTTAGTTACTGTTTGTGTAGAGGATTTTGGTATTGGTATAAAGAAAGATCTTTTAAATAAAGTGTTTGAACGTTTTTTCCGGGTATCAGAATCTAAGCTGAATACTTTTCCAGGACTTGGTCTTGGGTTGTATATTGCAGCTGAAATTATTAAGAGACAGGGCGGGACTATCAATGTAGAAAGCACGGACGGCAAAGGATCCACTTTTTGTTTTTCACTTCCAATCAACCGTTATGAGAAAGGGTAAAAACAAAACGAAAACAATTGAAGCCTCCGAGAAAGGCATAAATTTTGCTAAACCTTTAATAATGAAGAAAAAAATTCTTGTTGCGGACGACGATCCGGGTATCAGGGATATTTTTAAGATCATTTTTGAAAAGGCTGGTTATAGTATTGAAATAAAGGGTGATGCTGAGGACGTATTAAAAAATAATTTTACAATTCCTGATGTTTTTTTGATCGATAAATTATTATCCGGTTATGATGGCCTGGATATTTGCCGTTATTTAAAAAGCAATCCGCTTACCAGTCATATTCCCGTTATAATGGTTTCTGCTTCTCCTGATATTGGTGTTACTGCTATAAAAGCCGGTGCAGATGATTTTGTTGAAAAGCCGTTTGATCTCAAATATCTTTTGAAAGTTATCGAACGCAACATCAGCCGTGCAAAAAATGAAATGCAATCAAGAACGGTTCGCAATCTCCAGGATTAAGGGTTATCTATATTTTTACCCTCCTAATTTTTTATTCGGAAAGCAAAAATTTTTCTTGTAGGATTTTTTTGTCTGTAGTGGAAATCAATTCCATTGACATACTCAAAACCATTCTTTTCAAAAATTGCAATTGTTTCTTCATTTGTAAACATAGGTTTATTGCAAACGCCATGTAGTTGTCCTTGTTTTTTTGGTAAAGCTTCATCAATGTAAAGAAAGCCACCAGGCTTAAGTTTCTTTTTTATATCTGCCAGCATTTCGGTTTGGAAAGTGAATTCATGAAAGCTATTTATGATCAGGATCTTGTCAAATTTATTTTCAGGAAGTGAGGTGGATCGTTCGTCGCCAATGATCATTTTATAATTGCTTGTCATGGGTCTGCTACGAAGGGTGGCGTAATAATTCCAGGCAAATTCAACCTGGCTCTTTTTGAATTTACTGGAATCGATGTCTTCAAGATAAAAGGTAACACTATCCGTTGTGGCTGCATAAGCAGCTTCCCAATGGGAACATTGTGCGCCAATGCTTGCAATCGTTTGTCCTGATCTGAAGTCATAAAAGGCAATTTCTTTTCGCTGCATTTTCATCAGATCTGCCATGCTTTTGTAAAAACCTCCGCAATAGTTCTTGAAAGTTTCCAATTTCTGCGCATGTGTTGAAAACATTAATAACAGGAAAATAGCTGTGAAAGTGAGTTTCATCCGAATAAAAAATTTGGTTCGTTTTTTTTCCACAATCCTGAATTTATAGTTTCTCAATAACGGAAATTCCGCTTAGTTTTGCATGACCTCCCGGATTTATTTCTTTCCGCTGGTCATATAGAGGCTGACTGAATTCTCGAAAATTTATTGCTCAATAGAATTACTGAACGCTGAAGAGTGCGACGCAACAGGTGTTGAATGATGATATGTTGCGGGGCACATAATTTTTTTAAAACAAGAACTAAAGATATGTCCAAGTATGTATTTGTTACGGGCGGAGTTACTTCATCATTGGGGAAGGGGATTGTTTCTGCTTCACTTGCTAAATTGTTGCAGGCAAGAGGGCTAAAGGTGACCATTCAAAAATTTGATCCTTATATAAATGTTGATCCCGGTACTTTAAATCCTTACGAACATGGCGAATGTTATGTAACCGAAGACGGCGCAGAGACAGATCTTGATCTTGGACACTACGAAAGGTTCTTAAACATTTTTACTTCACAGGCAAATAATGTAACAACAGGTCGCATTTATCAAACAGTTATCAATAAGGAAAGGGAAGGGGCTTATCTTGGAAAAACTGTGCAAGTGATCCCACACATTACTGATGAAATAAAACGCCGGATGAAAATGCTTGGTGAGAACGGTGAGTGGGATATTGTGATCACGGAAATCGGCGGAACGGTAGGTGATATTGAATCACTGCCATACATTGAAGCAGTTCGTCAATTGCAATGGGAATTACCAGAAGAAGATCTGTTAGTGGTTCATCTTACATTGATCCCCTACTTAAAAGCTGCAAAAGAATTAAAAACAAAGCCGACACAGCACTCCGTAAAATTATTAAGCTCTGAGGGAGTGTTTCCTGATGTAATTGTTTGTCGTACAGAAGAGCCGATCAATAATGAAATAAAAAGGAAGATCGCTTTATTCTGTAATGTAAAACCGGAAGCAGTAATAGAAGCAAGAGATGCAAGTACGATCTATGAAGTGCCGCTTATAATGATGGAGGAAAAGCTCGATGAGATCGTTATGAAAAAATTAGATATTCCTAATAATAAAGAGCCGGAATTAGGAAGATGGAGGGAGTTTTTGAATAAGCTTAAAAATCCAAAGTCGAAAGTTACCATTGGTTTGATCGGGAAATATGTTGAACTGCAGGATGCTTATAAATCTATATTGGAATCTTTTGTTCATGCAGGAGCAATAAATGAATGCAAAGTGCAGGTTCAATATATCCATTCGGAATTTATTACGGACGATAATGTGGGAGAAAAATTAGCAGGTCTTGATGGATTATTGGTAGCGCCGGGTTTTGGTCATCGTGGTATTGAAGGAAAAATTACAGCGGTAAAATTTGCAAGGGAAAAGGGACTGCCATTTTTTGGTATCTGTCTTGGTATGCAAATGGCGGTTATAGAATATGCAAGAAATGTTCTTGGGATCAGAAATGCCCATTCAACAGAAATGGATCCCACCTGTGATGAGCCGGTAATTGATATGATGGAAGAGCAGAAAAAGATTACAATGAAAGGAGGAACGATGAGATTGGGTTCCTATGCCTGCGATATTAAAGAAGGAACACTGGCAAAAAGAATTTATGGAAAACCTCAAGTTGGAGAAAGACACAGACATCGTTACGAGTTCAACAATAAATGGTTGAAATAATGGAAATTCCCTCACATCCTTTCTTCATCGGGGTTCAGTATCATCCCGAGCTGAAAAGCACTGTTGAAAGTCCACAACCGCTGTTTGTTCACTTTGTTGCTGCAGCAAAAAATTACAGCGAAAACAAGCCAATGGTAAAAAACCTGCAGTTAAAGGATGTTGTAATTTGAGACTATTATGTATAAGGTTTTAATTTTGAGTTTCAGGGTTTTAGAGCCAAAATCTATAACCCAAAACTCCGGTCTCTTCTCCCTATCTTTGCCCACTCCAAATTTTTAAGCTCCATGAAGTTTGATCGTAATACGGTTATCGGTTTTGTGTTATTAGCATTGCTTTTTTTCGGGTTCTTTTATTTTAATAACCAGGAACAGGCGAGGATGGCAAAAAACAAGGCAATCCAGGATTCAATTGCAAAAGCAGCCTTACCTAAGCCAAAGATGGATACATCGTCGGCTAAAAGAAGCGATACCTCACAAATAAGTGCCCCAGAGATAACTAATGTGACAGGACAGTTTCAAAAAGCAATGATAGGAAGTGAACAACTTGCTTATGTTGAAAATGACCTGGTAAAAATTGCTTTTACTAATAAAGGAGGCCAGATAAAATCAGTAGAGCTTAAGAAATTTAAAGACCAGGAAGATAAACTTGTTAAGCTTGCTTCAACCCCCTTTGACAAAATTGATTATAGGATCAAAAGTGATCTGGAACAAATTGGAAACATAACTGATTTTTATTTCACAGGTGGTAATGTTGTTGCACAAGGAGATTCGGTTCAAACAATCACTTATACTCTTGCAGATAGTTCAGGACGTTCTATCACTCATGAATTTGTTTTGAAGAAAGACGAGTACATGATCGACTTTAATGTAAAACTAAAAAAGGCAAATACTTTTTTTGATAATGAGACAATGAATCTGCAATGGCAGTATAGATCATTAAAGCAGGAACAGGACATGTCTTATGAGAGGACTAACTCTCAGATGGGATATGTAATGGATGATGAGTTTGATTATTTCACCATCGGTAGACGTAGCGATGTTCAATTCAGCAAACCTGTTGAGTGGGTAGCAATGCGCCAGCGATTTTTTAATGGAATTTTGGTGGCTAAAGACAATTTTTCAGGTGGTAAAATGGAATGGGTTTCTCCAAACGATTCTATCACAGTTGTACAATCAACAGCAACTTTGCAACATGCTGTAAAAGGTTCGGAGGTTACAATTCCTTTGTCTATTTATTATGGCCCAAGTGACTTTCGTATTCTAAAAAAATATGATAAGCAAATGGGTAAGCTGGTAAATCTTGGTCAGGGTATTTATGCATTTGTAAGACCGATCAATAAGTTTATTGTATTGCCTGTATTTGATTTTTTCAGCAGGTTGGTAGGCAGTTATGGTATTGCGATCTTATTACTCACATTGGTTATCAGGGTGCTTATTTCGCCACTTACTTATACAAGTTATTTGAGCGGTGCAAAAATGAAAGTGCTTCGTCCTGAAATTGAAAAATTAAAAGCAAAGCATGGCAAGGATCAGCAGGCGATGAGCATGGAGCAGATGAAACTTTTCAGGGAAGCCGGTGTGAATCCTTTGGGCGGTTGTATCCCGGCTTTGTTACAGATCCCGATCTTCTTTGCACTGTATAGTTTCTTTAACTCTTATGTTGATCTAAGAAATGAGAACTTTTTATGGGCAAATGACCTTTCTGCCTATGATTCTATTTTAAATTTTGGGAATATACCTGTAATAAGTTCGATCTATGGTAACCATGTAAGTTTATTTACAATTACGGCATGCCTTACCAGTTTTCTTATTTCTATTTATAGCATGAGTATGACACCGGATCAAAGCAACCCGGTCCTGAAATACATGCCTTATATATTTCCGGTATTTCTTTTATTCATCTTTAATAGTTTGCCTGCAGCGCTTACATGGTATTATACGGTATCAAACATTGTTACACTAGCTCTTCAATTTGTCATCCAGAATTACATTATCAACCATGATAAAATTTTGGCTAAAATGGATGAGAACCGAAAAAAACCAAAATCAAAATCAAAGTGGCAGGAGCGGTTTGAGCAAATGCAGGATCAGCAGAAAAAGCTGAAGGATATGCAGGCAAAAGGCAAACGCTGATTTTTGTTAAATCAGGGTATTTGTTAATAAGCGTTTACAATGCTGTACAACTATTTGGCTAACTTGGCACGTCTTTTTATTACTTTTAAGCCAATGAAAAAGATCACTAAATCATTCGTTATTGTTTTAAGTCTTTTATGGGTTTTTAATGCAAAAGCTCAGAAAAGAATTACTGAAGGAACTATTGCCTATGATATCGTTGTGAATACAGGGAACAGCAATCCTTCAATTGCAGATATGTTTAATGGAGCTACAAGCATTGTTTATTTAAAAGGCTTTCAGACCCGCTTTGAAAGAGTAAGTTCTCTTGGAGTAGAATCAACGATCGTGGACGGAAAAAGCGGTAATGTAAATGTGTTAAAGGAATATGGTGAACAGAAATATATGATCACTATGACACCGGCTAACTGGAAAGATGCAAATAAAAAATATGAAGGAATTGTTTTTGAATACAAAGATGAATACAAAGAGATAGCAGGTTATAAATGCCAGAAAGCCATTGGTACCATGAAGGACGGAACAACGATCAATGTGTTTTTTACAAAGGACCTGGTTGCTAATAACAGGGAATTTGAATATGCATATAAATCTTTACCCGGTCTTGCAATGGAATTTGAAACAACCATTGGAAGTTTGAAAGTAACCTATACAGTATCTAAAGTCAACTTCGGTATTGTACCTGCAACAAAGTTTGAACTACCGAAAACCGGATTCAGGGTAATGACTTACGAAGAGAGCAATAGTGCAGGAAAAAGTAAATAAGGATTATCTAATCATCTGGGGAACTCCAACAGTAACTTTTATTTTCTGAGGAATGATCGTTTTAACTGGTAATATATAGGTCATATTACCTTTTTGATAAGTAACAAGAGAGTTACGTGTAAATGTATTATTCTGATTTTGCTGATTGATGATCTGGCTACCGCGATATTGATAACCTGATTTCAATGTAAACTTGCCTGGAGTAATTGTTGGTTTGGAATTTAATAATGAACTTCTCTTTCCTTTAGATTTACCATCACCTAAAGTTGCAAAGGCCGCCACCGACAAACCTATTAAAAATAGAGTTGCCAGCTTTCTCGTTAACACCAGTTTAAATATATTTTGGTAGTTCTTCATCCGTTAGCAAATATAAAAACAAAAATACTCATAAAACATACCGTCCATCATCATTTTTTACAATTATTTAACGGGGAAATAGGGAAAAAGTTACTAAAAGTTGTCGGTTTTTGTAAAAAGAGCTAAATTGACCAAACTCCTGACACCATGAAAGAAAAACCACTCGGGAAAGACAACAGTGAACTGCAGGAAATACTGAAAAGATACGAGAACCTTAAAAAGGGCCGCAGCCACTCCTACATTGACGAAGAATCCTTCGAAAAGATCATAGATTATTTTGATGAAAAGGAAGATATCAGCAGCGCTTTAGAGGCGGCTGAAAAGGGCGCCGAGCAATACCCTTTTTCTTCTACGATGCTTATTCGCAAGGCGGATCTGTTAATTGCCACTCATAAATACCGGGATGCTTTAAGCCTGCTTGATCATGCTGCGATGCTTGACAGTACTGACATAAATGTTTATATATTGAAGACGGATGCTTATCTCGCTTTAGATAAACAGGAAAAAGCGGTGGAAATTCTGGAGCAGGCTCTTGCTCTTTTTACCGGTGAAGAAAGAATATCCCTTCTTTTTGAATTGGCAGATGTATATGACGATTACCAGGAATTTGAAAAAGTGTTTGACTGCTTGAAATTGATATTGGAGCAAGAACCAAACAACGAGGAAGCTTTATATAAAATTTGTTTTTGGACAGATTTTACAGGAAGGAATGAAGAAAGCATTAAGCTTCATCAAAAGATCATTGATGAATTTCCGTATAACGAGCTGGCATGGTTTAACCTTGCTGCTGCTTACCAGGGAATAAAACTATATGAAAAAGCTCTCGATGCTTATCAATATGCTATCGTTATAAATGAAAAATTTGATTACGCTTATCGTAACATGGGGGATGCATATATACGGTTGAAAAAATATAAAGAAGCGATCGAGGTATTGCAAAAAGTACTGGAGCTAACAAAACCCGAAGCGTTAATTTATGAAGCGCTTGGTTTTTGTTATGACAGGCTTCATAATAATGGCCAGGCAAGATTTTATTACAGGAAAGCATCTCATATTACACCGGAAGACAGTAAACTCTTTTATAAGATCGCTTGTACTTATTTTAACGAAGGGCAATGGGAAAGTGCCGCAAAGCAACTTGAGACGGCTTTGAGGCTACAACGTCATCAATTAGAATATAATTTACTGATGGGTGAATGTAAAATGGAATTAGGATTCTATAAAGATGCAATTCAATATTTTTCTGCCATAGTTACCACCCGTCCAAAAAACAAAAAAGGATGGGAAGCACTTGTAAGGTGTCTTTATAAAGCCGGCTATTTTGAAGAAGCAAAAGAACAGGTAACAACGGCATTAAAAATTTCCAACGGGCAACCCATATTCCTCTATTATCTCAGCGCAGTACTCTTTGCTTTGGGTAAAACAAAAGAGGCAATTTTACAACTTGAACATGCAATGGCAAAGTCCCCAAAACTGGTAAAACAATTTGTTGAACTAAATCCTTCTATTCTTCAAAATCATCATGTTGTTGATGTGATCTCAAGATTTAAAAGAAGGCGCTGACTATAAGAACTATTGCATAACCAACTGCTGACAATGTTCAGATACACTCTGGTCATTCTTTCCTATTTTTGCCGCCATTGCAACTTTACTGTTTAGGCAAAATTGCCAGTCAATAAAATCAACTATGAATTTTAATTTAAGTAACATTCCTGATCGTAATCAAAAACCCCGGACGTCAGGACTTACGATGGTGATGGACAAGGGACTTAGTATAAACGAGGCAAAGAATTTCTTAAGTGTTTCTCATCCACATGTTGATATAGTGAAACTTGGTTTTGGGACTTCCTATGTTACTCCTAACCTAAAAGAAAAGATCGAAGTTTATCAATCTTATAACTTACCCATATACTTTGGAGGCACCTTATTTGAAGCGTTTCTGATCCGTAATCAATTTGAAGATTATATAGCTGTTTGTAAAGATTATGGCATTAACTACATGGAAGTGAGTGATGGTTCGATAACGATCCCTCATTCAGAAAAATGCGGATATATAGAAAAGCTCACTAAATATGGTACGGTTTTAAGTGAGGTTGGGAGCAAAGATGCAGAACACATTATTCCACCTTATAAATGGATCGAGTTGATGAGGGCCGAATTAAATGCAGGAGCCACTTATGTAATTGCGGAGGCAAGAGAAGCGGGTAATGTTGGAATTTATCGCGGTTCCGGGGAAGTGAGGGAGGGTTTGGTCCAGGAAATTTTGACGCAGATCCCTGCTGAAAAAATTATCTGGGAAGCGCCGCAAAAAGCACAACAACTCTATTTTATAGAACTGATCGGGTGTAATGTAAATCTTGGAAATATTGCACCTACCGAAATGCTCCCATTGGAAGCAATGCGGGTTGGACTTCGTGGTGATACTTTCCATTTATTCCTCAATAAAGAAGAAGCCTGATGCGATTATTTGGTTTGATCGGATTTCCGTTGTCACACTCTTTCTCAAAAAAGTATTTTACAGAAAAATTTGAGAGGGAAGGGTTGAATGATTGCAAGTATGAAAATTTTCCTATTGCAACGCTCGATGAATTAAAGAGAATACTTTCCCAGCCTGGCCTTGAAGGGTTGAATGTGACCATTCCATATAAGGAAAAAGTGATCCCTTTCCTTTATCAATCTTCGGCAATTGTAAAAAAGATCAAAGCCTGCAACTGTATAAAAATAAAAGATGGTAAGTTATATGGATATAATACCGATATAGCCGGGTTTGAACGGTCATTGAAAAAGAAATGGAATCCTTTTGTTCATTCACATGCACTTATTCTTGGTACGGGTGGATCGGCAAAAGCTGTGCGATATGTTTTTGACAAATTCGGTATAAAATACAAAAGAGTTTCCCGAAAGCCCTCTGCAGATAGCTATTCGTACGAGCAATTGACAAAAAGTATTATTTCAAAGTATAAGCTTATTGTCAACACAACCCCATTGGGTATGTTTCCAAACATAGTGGAAGCCCCACCCATTCCTTATGAATTTCTTACTCCTGAGCATTTTCTTTTTGATCTGATCTACAATCCTGCAAAAACACTTTTCTTAAAAAAGGGAGAAGACCAGGGCGTTTTAATTCAGAACGGATTTGAGATGCTTGAATTGCAAGCAGAGGAAAACTGGAAGATTTGGAATACGGAGGCTGAGCCTACAGACTTGTAATTTTTTCAATCGCTTTTTCCGGAATTGCTACCACTTTTTTCAGATCATAGTCATAGCAAACCATCCATGTTTTTGCAAGTGCCACGATAGTCTGTTTTCCATCAGCAGATCTTTTCTCAAGTTTATAAAAAAGATCAAATGCAACTTTTGTGATCTCACCCAGGGCAATTGAAGCAAGAATTTCGTCGCCATAATAAGTTTGATCTTTGTATTCGATGGCAACATCACTCATGATCGTTCCGACACCGCCAAATTCTAATTCAGTATAACCGCAATGAGTAAAGAATTTGGCTCTCGCTTCGTGAATGATCGAAAGAATAGTGTCGTTGCCAACATGGCCTCCAAAATTTATGTCAGTAATTCTTATCGGGATATTCGTTGAAAATGAGAACGTAGCTGGCAGATCTATTTTTATTCTTGCCATTTGAATTGTTTACTCTAAAGTAAGAAAACAGTTTATTTATCCTGCACTGTTTTAAGTAATTCGATAAAACTTGTAAATGCATCACCCGATGAAACCGGAAGAGAGGCAACTTTCTTTCGCCATTCACTTAATGTTTCTTTCCAGTAGGCGCCTTCACCAAACATCACTTCATAATAATCCTCCGATACTGGCTTGTTCTGAAGATGAGGAGCAAGATTTGCAAATTGGGCAGGTATCTTAACCATCCTTCCATTTGCATTTACCATCGTAAAATAATTTTGATCTGATGTAACCAGGGAAAGATCATCAATTGATTGACCAAAACTATTTCCGCCAGGAGTTTCACTATTTAATGCTGCATATTGAACATTCGAAGTTTGCGGTGCTGAATAAACCCGGTTGCTCCTTGTTACAGATCTATTTCGTTTACCAATACTACTTGTTTCTGGATTTATCGCAGCAATGGATGTGCCCGGTGAAAGATCCGGTTGTTTTGTGTTCTCAACTTTCTTTTCGTTAGTAGAATTTGTATCAGTTGTAGTTTTTGTCTCCCTGCCATTTTTTACTCCGGCTAATGTATCATTCCTGTTATTATTTTTAAATACGATCCAGGCAGTTATTACAACACCTATAAATATTGCTGCAGCAGCCAGTCTTTTGAAATTGAGTACAAGTCCTCTTTTAGCTGGTTCTTTTTTTTCCCCGCTACCAATTGCTATACTTATATTTTCCCAGGCAGCAGCAGGTGGAGTAAGTGCTGCATCCAATACTTTTTTTGCTATAGGATTGTCCGAATTGATCTCATCAATATTTATAGAAAGTTTTTCCCATACCGCTGCAGGCGGCATCACTTCCATTTCATACAGTCTTTTTTGTAACTCGGAGTTCATTCTACTTTTTTCTGTTTTCTATCTCTCTCGTCCAGGTGATTGATCACCATATCCTGCAGTATCATTCTTGCCCTCGCTAATTGCGACTTACTCGTTCCCTCACTGATACCTAAAATGTCACCGATCTCTTTGTGGGTATATC
>Ga0193740_1000294_pt1 | contig 14520 bp, 12 predicted proteins | sample L2s1metaG_FD_145072 | JGI IMG/M metagenome (GOLD analysis project Ga0193740, IMG submission 145072) | Soil microbial communities from a riparian zone of the East river system, Colorado, United States - L2s1 | ecosystem: Environmental > Terrestrial > Soil > Riparian zone | place: USA: East River... | reverse complement strand
AAGCCATGAAAATTCAGAATTAATCCGCTCAACACATAGAATTAGACGATTTACCTTCTCCTACCTTGTGCAATTGTGGATAACCAACCACAGTTTTTATTGCCTGTTTTCACATTGATACGGCCTAATTATTGAGTAATTTTCAACATCTTAATCAATGGTTGAATGATAAATGTTTCCACCATCAAATTGCTTCGAATTCCTTTCTCATTTTTTTTATCTCCCATCTATTTTTTTGCATTAGCACAAGTGCCCCGGATCAATTGGTTTAATGCCGTGTTAATATTCGTCATTATTCATTTTCTGATTTATCCTGCAAGCAATGGCTATAATAGTTATATGGACCGGGATACTGAAAGTATTGGAGGGCTTGAGAAACCGCCTCCACCATCACCTCAGCTTTATTGGGTAAGCATTGTTTTAGATTCAGTTGGCATTTTATTGAGTTTGCTTATTGGTCCTCTCTTTACCCTTGTTATTCTTTTCTATATCGGTGCATCAAAGGCATATAGTTATCGGGGCATTCGATTAAAAAAATATCCATACCTCGGGTATTTTATCGTCATCCTGTTTCAGGGAGCTGTTACTTTCTGGCTGGTTTATTATGGCAGCAATGCTGAACAAAATATTTCGGTTCCATGGCAGGGCATGCTTATATGTTCCCTGTTAGTTGGCGGCTTTTACCCGTTAACACAGATATATCAGCACAAACAAGATGTTGACGATGGAGTGAATACGATCAGTTATAAGTTAGGTTATATGGGTACATTTATATTCTGTGCCGTTGTTTACATTTTAGCATGGGTTTTCATGGCACAATTTTTTATCAGTAACAAACACGGGGATCAATTATTGGTGGTTGGCATCTTTTTTATTCCCGTTATCGTTTATTTTATCAGGTGGTTTGTATTGGTTTACAGAAACAGTAAAGAAGCCAATTTTAAAAATACGATGAAGATGAACTGGCTGGCGGCAACTTGTACGAATATTTCTTTTTTGATCTTATTAATATGGAGGTGGTTTGAGTAAAATTATTTCAATAGGAACGGCTTTACCGGAGTACCGGCATGAACAAGAAAAGATCTTTGAGTTTATGAGCCGCGTTTATGCAATAAACGAGATAGAAAAAAGAAAACTCAAATTCCTCTACAAGCACAGTGGCATTCAAACCCGTTATTCTGTTTTACCTGACTATAGTGTTCCTGCTGACAAGTGGCAATTCTTTACTCCAACAGAGAACCTGGAACCTGTTCCTTCTATTGAAAAAAGAATGAAAAACTTTCGGGAGCATGCTGCTCCATTATCATTAAAAGCGATCAATGATTGTCTTGGTGATTTTAAGGATCAGAAGATAACTCATCTTATAACGGTTAGTTGTACTGGGATGAGTGCTCCCGGCCTCGATCTTGAATTGATCGAGTTGTTGAATTTACCTGCTACAACCTGGCGAACATCTATCAATTTCATGGGCTGCTACGCAGCTATACATGCTTTAAAACTTGCCGATGTAATTTGTAAGTCAGATTCAAAAGCAAATGTTTTAATTGTATGTGTTGAATTATGTACGCTTCATTTTCAAAAAAAGTATAATCCCGATAATATTTCCAGTGCCATAATATTCAGCGATGGCGCAGCTGCGGTACTTGTTTCCGGTAATAATGAAACAGAAGGATTGAATATCGATCATTTTTATTCTTCCGTTTCATTTAAAAGCAAACAGGAAATGGTTTGGGAATTATCCTCCACGGGTTTTCTTTTAACTCTTAGTGGTTATATTCCTGAATTAATTGAAGAGGATTTTAACGGCATTGTAAATGAATGCCTGAGACAAACAAACCTGGATAAGAAAGATATAACCCATTGGTGTATTCATCCCGGCGGAAAAAAAATACTGGAAGCTGTGCATAATAGTCTTGGATTTACCAATGGTCAATTGCAGCCTTGCTATGATATACTAAGCGAATGTGGCAATATGTCTTCCCCCACTATTCTCTTTGTGCTAAAACGTATCCAACAAGAATTGGATAAAAAACAACCTAACAATATATTTGGTGCGGCATTTGGCCCCGGTCTTACGATTGAAACTTTTATTTTATCCACTTAATTATTTCAAACTCTCTATAGCAATTTGCAGGATGATATTACATACGATCTTGCCATTGTTGGCGGTGGACTTGCGGGTCTTTCTTTATCAATTCAAATGGCGAAAGCCGGTTATAAAATTATTCTATTTGAAAAAGAACAGTATCCTTTTCATCGTGTTTGTGGTGAATATATAAGTTTGGAGTCATGGGATTTTTTGCAAGGCCTTGGAGTTGATCTTAGGTCGTTGAATGTATCACAGATCAAAAGACTATGTGTATCTGCAAAAAATGGAAAATCATTTGAACAGGAATTGCCATTGGGCGGTTTTGGTATCAGTCGTTACAAACTTGATCATTGTTTAGCTCAAATAGCAAAACAATCCAGAGTTGTATTATTTGAACAAACCCGTGTCAACGAGATCAATTTTTTCAATGATGAATTTAATATCCAGTCAACAATAGGGAGTTTCAAAGCGAAGGTAGCAGTCGGTTGTTTTGGTAAAAGAAGTAATCTTGATGTTAAGTGGAAACGGGCATTTGTTTTGGCAAAAAAAAATAAGCTCAATAATTATATCGGGGTAAAATATCATATCCGATACAATTTCCCCGAAGACCTTATTGCTCTTCATAATTTCAAAAAAGGGTATTGTGGTATTTCAAAAATTGAAAATGAACAATATTGTTTCTGTTATCTTACTGTTGCAGATAATTTACAGAATAGTGGCAACGATATTAAGAAGATGGAGCAAACGATCCTTTCAGCAAACCCACATTTAAAAAAGATATTTAACGAAAGTGAAATGTTATGGAAAGAACCCGTTGTTATTTCACAAATAAGTTTTGATAAAAAGAATTTGATAGAAGATCATGTGTTGATGATCGGCGATGCAGCAGGAATGATCACACCTTTATGTGGCAACGGGATGAGCATGGCACTACATGCAAGCAAAATTGCTGCCGGACAAATTCATGAATTTTTGAAAGGAACTATTTCGAGAGAACTAATGGAACAAAATTATTCTGCTAAATGGAATAATTTATTTTCAAAGCGATTAAGAACCGGACGTATGCTTCAACGATTACTCAATGATCCACGACTTACAAATTTAGTGATAGGAATAAACAGATATTTTCCTTCGCTGATAAAGACGTTGGTTAAAAAAACTCATGGCGACCCGTTCTAAAAATCAGTTTTTCCAACCTTATTATAAATAGATGCGGCTGTTCCCCTGGGTAATATTCTTAAAATTCCTGACATCACATTTGCTAGAAATCCCGGAACAATGATCCTTTTTCCTTTTAATGTTTTGCGTACTGCTTTTTCTCCAACCTTTTGCGGGGTCCTGGCCATTTTGTCGCCAAATTTCCCCAATTGTTTTTTTGTTTCTGTCACGATCTCTGGCTTTGTATATACAGGACCGGGTGCCAGGCAACTTACCTTAATATCTTTATCTCTTAGCTGATAATGCAAGGAGTAACTAAAAAAAATAACAGCTGATTTAGTGGCCGAGTACATATTTTTTATAGGTATTGGTGCAAAGCCTGCCATGCTTGCTACATTAATGATATAAGAAGGTGAATTTTTTTCCAGCAATGGAAGTAATGTAAGTGTTAGTGCCATGCACGATTCTATATTTAATCTCACCATGTACCGAAGGGAATCAAGAGTGGTGTTCAGATAATCTCTTGAACCACCAGCGCCGGCTACATTACAGAGGGCCTTTAATGGAATATTTCTTTCTGCACACCATATGGCGATTTCTATTGCGGACTCTTCACGACTAAGATCATATGAAAGCAATTCAACATGAATGCCATAAGCTGATTCCAATTTATGCTTTGCAGTTGCAAGGCTATCCCAATGTCTTGCAATAAGTATAAGATTGTAGTTACGCTTTGCCCATGCTTCTGCAAGAGCATATCCAATTCCTTTGCTTCCGCCTGCTATAAGTGCATAAGGTCGGGAAAACGTTGTATCAATTGCCATTTTTGAAATATTTAATGAATCTATGATATGAGGTGTTTGACAGAGATCCCTGGCTGAGATCATAAATGCCAGCAAGAGGATTGTAAGTTGTTTCATGGAAGGAATGGTACAATCATTATGCCGCTGGAAGGCCCGTAAGGCTATTATTATTTTATTCTTACATTCGCCATTCATTTTCAGCCTATGCCGTCCAATGCTAACCGACAGTTTCTTGATTTTGAAAAGCCTATCAAGGACCTGATCGAAACTATAGAAAAGTACAAGCACGATGCAGAGAAGAATAAGATGGATATGACGGAGCCTATCCGCCAGTTGGAAGAGAGCATTGCGCAAAAAAGAAAGGAGATCAACCAGCATCTTACAAGCTGGCAACGGGTACAGTTAAGCCGCCATCCCGACCGGCCTTATACCATGAAGTACATTGAGAAAATGACCAAATGTTTTCTTGAGCTCTATGGTGATCGCAATGTGAAAGATGATAAAGCCATGATCGGTGGTTTTGCAAACCTGGAAGGAGAAACTGTGATGATCGTTGGTCAGCAAAAGGGTATCAACACTAAAATGCGGCAGATGAGAAATTTCGGAATGGCAAATCCCGAAGGTTACCGTAAAGCACTACGATTAATGAAGCTTGCTGAAAAATTTAATAAGCCGGTTATTACGTTGATCGATACCCCTGGCGCCTTTCCTGGTTTGGAAGCGGAAGAAAGAGGACAAGGAGAAGCAATTGCCAGGAATATTTATGAAATGATACGTCTCAAAGTACCGGTGATCTGTGTCATTATTGGTGAAGGGGCAAGTGGTGGTGCATTGGGTATTGGTGTGGGCGATCGGGTGTATATGATGGAGAATACCTGGTACACGGTGATTAGCCCCGAAAGCTGTTCATCTATTCTTTGGCGCAGTTGGGATAAAAAGGAAGTAGCAGCCGAGCAATTACGACTTACTCCCGATCATATGTTGGATTTTAAATTGATCGATGGAATAATTCCGGAACCTGATGGTGGTGCACATTGGGATTATAACCAGTCAGCTGAAATATTGAAAAATTTTTTGATACCCGTGATCAAAGAATTAAAACCTATACCTGCTGAAGAAAGAGTAAGCCAGCGAATAGTGAAGTTTGGAAAAATGGGATTCTGGGACGAAACCCCTGTCCCCTAAAGGGGAACTTAGATCAATTCTTCATTGTTTATTGGAACAGTATTATTGATGATAGTTTTAAATAATGAGCCCGGCTTTAGTACTACTATTTAACGTCCGTTGCGTCGCATCCCGATAGCTATCGGGATACTTTCAGTAACTTTGCTCAGCATTTATAAATCTTAAATCCGATCCCGATAACTATCGGGACTAAAATCTAAAATTGATCATGTCTCTTCGTGAAATGTTTCGTGGTACTGGTGTGGCAATTGTTACTCCATTTACACAAGATGGCAGCATTGACTGGCCATCATTTGAAAAAGTTATCAATCACATTATTGATGGCAAGTGCGAATACCTGGTTGTGCTTGGTACAACAGGTGAAAGTGCAACAGTTCATGGTAAAGAGAAACAGGAAGTGTTTTCATTTGTAAATAAAATAACTGCCGGCAGAGTTCCAATTGTTGCCGGTATTGGTGGTAGCGATACTCATGAAGTGATCGAAGGATTTAAAACCTTTGATCTTACAGGTTACGATGCTATTCTTTCAGTGTCTCCTTATTATAGCAAGCCAAACCAGGAAGGATTGTTTCAGCATTATAAAGCTTTGGATGCAGCAACACCATTGCCGATCATGATGTATAATGTTCCTTCACGTACAGCAATGAATGTAACAGGCGAAACACAAGTAAGGATTGCAAACGAGTGTAAAAATATATTTGCCACAAAAGAAGCCAGCGGTGATTTTGCACAGATCAATTATATCATAAAAAACAGGCCGGCTGATTTTATGGTCATCAGTGGTGATGATCCGATCACATTGCAAATGATAGCAGCAGGAGCAGATGGATTGGTTTCCGTTGTTGCCAATGCTTATCCGAAAGATTATTCTGATATGGTTCGCTTTTGTCTCGAAGGAAAATTCGAAGAAGCACAAAAGCTACATTACAAATACACTGATATTATCGCATCTATGTTTGCCGAAGGCAGCCCAAGTGGTGTAAAAGCCTATCTTTCTGAAATGGGTTTATGCGGTAATTATTTCCGTTTGCCTGTATGGCAGGTAAGTGAAAGACATTATTCAAAGATCAAAGAGTTGATGAAGAAGGTATCTTCAGTATTTCTTCAATACTGAGCTTTTTAGCAACCCTTTATTGTTTTTTTACCTCTAGTCACGGAGTACAAAGGATAACAGGGTAATTCTCTGTGTTTCCGAGTGCCTTCGTGTATCTATAGTTGTTTAAATTCTGGAAAAAATCAATTAAATTGTTACTTGGTTTTAGAGTCACACTATTAATCCTCTTTCATTATGAAGTATTCGCCTGTTCAGAACTACATAAACGGGAAATTTGTTGATGCTGCATCTGACCGTATACTTGATGTTATTTCTCCGCTTGATGGTAATCTTCTTTCGAAAGTTCCAATGTCAACTTCCAAGGATCTGGATAATGCAGTGAAAGCTGCCAAATCCGCTTTCCCAAAATGGAGCCATACCCCAATTAAAGAACGGGTACAGGTTTTTTATAAGTACAAATATTTAATGGAACAAAATCTGCAAGAACTTGCGGCATTGGTAAGTGAAGAAAATGGAAAAACGATCGGCGAAGCAACTGCAGAAATTGAAAAATGTATTGAACTTACTGAGTTTGCCTGTTCGTTACCTCAATTAGTAACCGGCGAAGTGTTGGAGGTAAGCAAAGGTGTTGAATGCAGAACAGAACATGTGCCACTCGGCGTTGTAGCATCAATTGTTCCTTTCAATTTTCCAAGCATGGTTCCTAACTGGACAATACCAAATGCAATTGGTTTAGGAAACTGTATGGTAATAAAACCTTCTGAAAAAGTTCCGCTTAGTGTTGGAAGATTAGCACAACTATTAAAAGAAGCAGGATTACCAGATGGTGTATTTAATATTGTTCATGGTGATAGTGAAATAGTAGAAGCCATCTGTGATCACCCGGGTATTGAAGCTGTTTCTTTTGTTGGGTCTACTAAAGTTGCCAAGATCGTTTATCAACGGGCAACACAAAAATTCAAAAGAGCATTAGCACTTGGCGGAGCAAAAAATCATTTAATGGTTTTACCGGATGCAAAAGCAGATATGACAGCACAGAATGTTGCAGCAAGCATGAGTGGTTGCGCTGGTCAGCGATGTATGGCAGCCTCTGCAATGGTGGGAGTTGGAAACATCGATCACATTATTGAAAAGATAGTCGATGAAGCAAGAAAGATCATTCCCGGAAAAAATTTGGGTGCAGTGATAAGTAAAGAAAGTAAAGAACGTATCGAAAGATATATTGGCGAAGCAGAAAGAGATGGTGCAAAAATTTTAGTGGATGGAAGAAACGCCAAAGTAGAAGGAAAAGAAAAAGGAACGTATGTTGGCCCAACAGTTATTGATTTTGTAAAACCTGAAATGAGTGTTGCGAAGGAAGAAATTTTCGGCCCCGTTATTTCTATCATGCGTACGAATACAGTTGATGAAGCATTGGCCATTGAAAATGCAAATCCTTATGGCAATGCGGCAAGTGTGTTTACACAAAATGGTGGTTTGGCAAGATATATTATTGATCATGCCAGCGCCGGAATGATCGGCGTGAATGTGGGTGTGCCTGTGCCTCGTGAACCATTCTCTTTCGGCGGATGGAATGAAAGTAAGTTTGGTGTTGGTGATATCACGGGAAAAAGTTCGATAGAGTTTTGGACCAAGCTTAAAAAGAGTACAGTGAAATGGAATCCTGAGGCGGGAGTGAACTGGATGAGTTAAACCCCCTGTTCCCCTAAAAGGGTGACCAAGACCGAAGATTCTTTAGTTATTTGGAATTATTCGAAAGTTGAAGTGAAAGAGCAAACAGTTGTATTCGCGGCGGAGGAACTTACGTTGAAGAATCTTTATTTATTATGTAAAGACCTCGTAGGCGTCGAACATCTATAGAAAAATAATTGAAATATGTTTTATTCAAATCCGTACGGAGTTGAACGTCTTTGAATCGAATGTTTTATAAATATTTGACTCCGATGGAGTCAAATGAAATGTAACTGAGGATCGATGCTGCAATGATGTTGAATAGAATTGTTGCAGCACAAGAGTGCGACGCAACGAAAGCCAAATAAAATTATATATGCTGGTAGCAAAAAAATATTTTCTTTCATTAATGCTTTACGGATCATTATCCGTAGCTGTTTCTTATGGTCAAAAACCTGTTGATGTTGCTGAAAGTTCGGTGAAGGTTGGTATAAAGGCTGAAGAAGAAGTTTATTTTGGTTTTGCAGAAGGGGACAAGCTTATTTTTAGTTTTGAAGAAGCAAATGGCAAAGAAATGAAAGAAGTAGAGATCGTGGAGATGCCTTCTTCTTCGAAATTTTTAGAATTCAAAACAAGTAAGATCGAAAACAAAACAATTAATGTTGCCAGGACAGGCATCTATAAATTCCGGTTTGCAAATTCTGCTATTTTGCCGAGAGTTTGTAAATACAAAATACAGCGTATTCCTACCGGCGCAGCAACACAGAACTTTAATACAACGGTATATTTTGATGAGTACAACGATACAACCTATACTAACGAGATAGAAACATTCATTGACAGATCTGATACTGTGATCAGCAATTTCCAGGACAGGACAATAAAAGTTAATCCACTTACAGCACCCGGCAGCAGTAAGGTAATGTTCAATTTTGTTTTGCCGGAAAATACTGTAGCATGGAGTTATTATGTCTGTGCCAGTAAGGAAGGGCAACAGGTTTTCCAGGAAGCAAGTAAATCGCTTACCGCTAATTCGCCTTCAGTTATTGGAAAATTTCCTAAATATGGTCCGCTAGCTGCAGTGGCTTTGGATGCCCCCTCATATCTTTCAAAACTTGATACCGGCCAACATATAAATTTCTGGATTGTGGAGGATGAAAATGCTGAACTGTTCAAAAATGGAGAGCAATTCCGCTTTATTAAAAAGGGAAGAGGAATTAATGAGTATTCACGGATGGAGCCCGGTGACAGGGCTTATTTCTTTTGTTTGCATAATGATTACAAAGATGTACCTGTTACCGTTACGGTTAAGATCACAGCAGTTCTAATAAATGAAAAATTCACCTCAGAGCCGGTTCGGAGAATGCATGTAACATTAAAAAAGGGAATGCATTTAAAGAACTAAGTTCATCGGGATAATTATTACATAAAAATAGTTTATGCCTCAATCAAAAATAGTATCCGAAACCCAGGAGATCATACAGGATAATTTGGATCACACATTATTTTCATGGAGCAAACAAAAAGGCATTGCGCCGATCGCTGTTAAGTATGGTGAAGGAGTTTATTTATATGATTATGATGGCAAACGTTATCTCGATTTCTCTTCAGGCTTGATGAATGTGAATATTGGTCATGGCAATCAACGGGTAACAGAAGCGGTAATAAAGCAAATGCAGGAAATAAGTTATGTGACGCCAAGTTGTGTAACGAAAGTTCGTGGTGAGGCAGGAAAGAAGTTGGCTTCGATCGCTCCGAAAGGATTAACAAAAACATTGTTTACTGTTTGCGGCGCTACTTCAATTGATAATGCAATTAAGCTGGCGAGATTATATACGGGTCGTCATAAAATTTTATGCCGCTATCAATCTTTTCATGGTGCATCGTATGGTGCTATGTCAGCAGGTGGTGATCCGCGAAAGCTTGCAGCTGATTCACAACAGGCACCAAATTTTGTTCATTTCGATATCCCAATCGCTTATCGTTGGGAATATGGCGAAGAGAATTTATTGAAAGAATCAGTTAAGAATCTTGAAAGAGTGATTGCATTTGAAGGCCCGCAAAATATAGCTGCTATTTTATTAGAAGGAGAATCCGGTTCTTCAGGTTGTTTGAAATATCCAGTTGGCTATTTGAAAAAAGTTCGTGAGATCTGCGACAAGCATGGCATTTTATTTATTGCAGATGAAGTCATGAGTGGATTTGGAAGGACCGGTAAATGGTTTGGAGTAGATAATCACGGCGTAGTGCCTGACATGATCGCAACAGCAAAAGGAATTACTTCGGGTTATTTGCCATTAGGCGCTTTGATCGTTTCTGAAAAAATTGCTGAACGGTATGATGATAATGTGTTGTGGCTTGGACTTACTTATTCTGCCCATCCTGTAAGCCTTGCTGCAAGTTTAGAAGTATTGAAAATTTATGAGGATGACAATTTAATTGCGAATGCAGCATCAATGGGAAAATATATTGATTCAAGAATGGAAGAATTAAAAAAGAAACATCCTTCGATTGGTGACTGGAGAAATACAGGGTTGTTGGGATGTATTGAACTGGTAAAAAACAAAACATCCAAAGAACCAATGGCACCTTTCAATGCAAAGCCAGAGGAAATGGCGATAATGAATAAAGTTGCAGCAAGATTGAAAGAATTAGGTATGTACACATTTGTGCGTTGGAATTATATTTTCGTTGCACCACCCCTTTGTATCAATAAAGAGCAAATTGATGAAGGATTGGCAATGATCAGTGATGCGGTTTCGGTAGCGGATCAACATACAAACTGAACAAATGCTATTAAACTCCGTGGGAGTTTAATATTTATAGAAAAGAGACAATGATCACAAACCGACCCCGAAGGGGTCGAACCAAAACAACAAACACAAAAGAATGCCGAATACGTTCACACAATTATATATTCAGTTTGTATTTGCAGTAAAACACCGTGAAAGTCTTATTAATAAAGAGTGGAAAGACGAGTTGTATAAATATATAACAGGTATCGTTCAGAATAACAAGAGCAAGATGTTAGCAATAAATGGAGTTGCCGATCACATTCACATTTTTATCGGGTATAAACCAACAATTGCCATTCCGGATCTGGTAAAGGACATTAAACTTGCCAGTGGCTCATGGATAAATGATAACAGGCTAACTTCTCATCGATTTAATTGGCAGGAAGGTTATGGAGCTTTTTCTTATAGACTTCGTGACGTTGACGAAATATGCCGGTATATCCACAACCAGGAAGATCATCATCTCAAGAAAACATTCAAAGAAGAGTATATCGAATTGTTAAACGATTTTGCAATAGCATACGAAGAGGAATATTTGTTTGAATTCATTGATAACTTGTATTCAACTCCTACGGAGTTGATGAAATCACAATAAAAACATATAAATATTTGCCTCCTATGGAGACAATAAAAAGAATGCAATACGAAAACCGAATGAATAATTCTTCTCTCATCAATGATGACCTTGCTCCAATTCCCCAGGAAAAAAGAAAATGGGGCACATGGAACTATGCAGCGTTGTGGATCAGCATGAGTTTATGTATCCCTACTTACATGCTTGCAAGTTCATTGATCGGTGGAGGTATGAATTGGTGGCAGGCAATACTTACAATTTTTTTGGGTAATACGATCGTATTAATTCCAATGATATTGAATGGGCATGCAGGTGCGAAGTATGGAATACCCTTTCCGGTTTTTGCAAGGGCAAGCTTTGGAACAAAAGGAGCTAATATTCCTGCTATGCTTCGTGCAATAGTTGCCTGTGGTTGGTTCGGCATACAGACCTGGATCGGCGGTGCTGCCATTTATAATATTGTAAGAGCATGGAATCCTGGTATGCCGGAGATCGATCATAGTTCACTTTTCCCGCAAGCAATTCCGATGATCTGTTTTTTTGTTTTCTTGTTACTGAATATGTTTATCGTTTATCTCGGTGTTGAAAGCATCAGGAAGCTTTTGGTGTTCAAGGCCATATTCCTTCCGATCGCGGCATTGGCTTTGTCGTTCTGGGCTATCAGTGCGGCAAATGGCCTGGGACCGATATTAGAAAGACCTTCAAAACTTCAAGGCTCTTCATTCTGGAATTATTTTTTTCCTGCCTTGACAGGTATGGTTGGCTTCTGGGCAACGCTTTCATTAAATATTCCTGACTTTACCCGGTATGCAAAAAGCCAGAAGGCGCAAATGAGAGGACAGGCAATTGGGTTGCCGCCATTCATGACATTGTTTGCATTCATTGGAGTTGTTGTTACATCTGCAACAGCTATACTTTATGGAAATACGATTTGGGATCCTGTTGAGTTAGCTGGAAGATTCGACAATAAATTGATGATAACATTTGCTATGCTGGCCGTCGCTATTTCAACATTGGCTACAAACATCGCGGCAAACATTATTAGCCCTGCTAATGATTTTTCTAACCTTGCCCCAGGGAAAATTAGTTTCAGAACTGGTGGATACATTACGGGGGTTATTGGAGTGGTGATTTTTCCATGGAAATTAATTGCTGATCCGACTGGTTATATCTTTACCTGGTTGATCGCCTACTCAAGTTTATTGGGACCTGTCGGCGGAATTATGATCGTTGATTATTATTTTATAAGAAAGCAGAAATTAATAGTGGAAGATCTGTATAAGCATAACGGAGAATATAGTTTTGGAAATGGCTTTAATAAATTTGCCATCATCGCATTGTTGTGTGGTATACTGCCGAATGTACCAGGGTTTTTATTGCAGATTAAATTAATTTCATCAACGGCATTTCCAGAATGGATAAATCATTTATATCACTATGCGTGGTTTGTGGGGTTTTTTGTGAGTGGGTTTATTTATTGGTCATTAATGCAGAAATTTAAAGTTCAGAGTTATGAGTTAAAAGTGGCCCCGGAGACTCAAAACTCATAACTCATCATTCATAATTCATTACTATGTCGCTGTTGATTAAAAACGGAAGGATCATTACTGCCGATGCAGATTATGTGGCTGATATTTTTATCGATGGAGAGGTTGTGCATACTATCGGGAAGAATTTGCCTGTAAATGCAGATGAGATCATTGATGCAACTGGCAAATTAGTTTTTCCCGGGGGTATCGATCCGCATGTGCATTTGGATATGCCTTTCATGGGCACATTTTCTTCTGATAATTATGAAACAGGAACAAGGGCAGCATTATTTGGCGGCACTACGATGGTGATCGATTTTATTTTACAAAAACAGGGTAATAGTTTAAGAGCGGCATTGGAAGAATGGAAAGGAAGAAGCGATGGTAATTGTGTAGGAGATTATAGCTTTCACATGGCAGTGACAGATTTTAATGAGAATACTAAAAAAGAAATAAAAGATTTTATAGAAAAAGAAGGGATCAGTTCTTTTAAAACTTTTATGGCTTATAAAGGTGCCTTGATGATAGATGACCGGCAAATGATCGGGTTGATGGAAGAAGTAAAACAACATGGAGGTTTGATAAATGTACATGCAACAAATGGTGATATGATCGATTACCTGATCGCAAAGCATAGGGGCGAAGGAAAACTATCGCCATTGTATCATTATTTATCACAACCTGAAGTAACAGAAGCTGAAGCGGCGGAAAGATTTGTTGATATGTCCCATTATACTGGTTGCCCGGGATATATTGTTCACTTAACATGTGAAGGAGCATTAAATGCAGTTCGCAATGCAACAAGAAGAAATCAAAAAGTTTTTGTAGAAACCTGTATTCAATATTTAATTCTTGATGCATCTCTTTATGAAAATGATTTTGAAGGGGCTAAATGGGTGATGAGTCCACCGCTACGTCAAAAGAAAGACCAGGAAACTTTATGGGCCGGCATCAATCAGGGATTGGTTCAGGTTGTTGCAACAGATCATTGTCCTTTTATGTGGGAGCAAAAGAAAATGGGGGAAAAAGATTTTTCAAAAATTCCGAATGGTCATCCGGCAATTGAGAACAGGATGGAACTATTATTCAGTGAAGGGGTAGCGAAGAACAGGATCACATTAAATAAATATGTCGAAGTAGCCTGTACTAACCCCGCAAAAATATTCGGCATGTTTCCCCGTAAAGGAACAATTGCAATTGGAAGTGATGCTGATCTTGTCATCTTCGATCCGCATGAGAAACATATATTGTCAGCTAATACTCATCACATGAATGTTGATTACAGTGGTTATGAGGGATGGGAACTTACAGGGAAAGTGAAAACAGTTTTGTTAAGAGGACAAGTGGCAATTGACGATAATAAGTGTTTATTGCAAAAAGGATATGGTAAATTTATCAAACGCAATAAGATTGAAGGCAAAATCTAGAACCACGATTTGGGGAGATTAAATGGATTTATAAGAAACCATATAATCTTTTTAATCTCTACATCCACCCAAATCCTGGTTCAGACATTTGACGATGAACAAAAACAAAAAAATAATTATACGACATGCCAAGAATAATAAAATCAGGACTCATTCAAATGTCACTTCCGAAGAGTGAAGGCGAAGGAACAATCGAAGAGATCAAAGAAGCAATGGTGCAGAAACATATTCCATT
>Ga0193740_1000293_pt1 | contig 14537 bp, 9 predicted proteins | sample L2s1metaG_FD_145072 | JGI IMG/M metagenome (GOLD analysis project Ga0193740, IMG submission 145072) | Soil microbial communities from a riparian zone of the East river system, Colorado, United States - L2s1 | ecosystem: Environmental > Terrestrial > Soil > Riparian zone | place: USA: East River... | reverse complement strand
ATGTAAAATGATCTTCTTTTGTTTCTGAAATTTCTTGTGAAGCTCAAACATTATGTCTATGTAGCCATGCACATGAATTACATCGACATTTTCCGCTTCTTTGAGGCATGTTTGGGTAAATTTTTCGTAAGTTACCTTAATTAGATAATCCTTATAGAATTCATAGATTCCGTACTTATCTGCGACATCTTTGTTCCAGATAACGCTGGCATCATGTCCTTGCATTCGTTGGTACTTAGAGTAAATGCATGCAACACCTGCTGCATCAAGTATGTGTAGAATGCGCATGGTCTATTGAGATATCATATGGACTAATAATCTATTACTTGGGACTTGACATATTGGATATATTGAGGGAACAAACATTTCCATTGATCAATCCTTGCATTTACAAAACTCAATTACTGGATCCTTGAACAATTAACTGCAATCCTTTTTTGATATCTATAGTGGGCTTCCAGTTAAATTCCTTCGAAACTTTTCTGATATCAGCGACCATATCAGATACATCAGGCCTGGTAACTTTGGAAAATTCAATTTCTATTTTCATTCCAAATAATCTGGCAAGTCCTTCTGCAACTTGGTTCAAACTGTAGCTCTTTCCATAACCAACGTTGTAGATGTTATGTCCTTTAGGGAAATCTTGTAAAATCTTCTCAATCAAATTTACAAAATCAGTAACAAATAGAAAGTCTCTCTTAACTTTCTTTCCAGAAAGCTTGACTTTGCCGTTCTTTTTAATTTGTTTAATGATAGATGGAATAAGAGAACGATTTCTACAATTAGGACCATAGACATAAAATGGACGCAAAATCACCATGTTTATTCCAAAATAATATGAATAATTTTGACAAATTTTTTCAGCTAATAATTTACTATTGTTGTAGGGAGAATGGGGATTTACAGAGTGTTTTTCGTCTACTGGAAGATACAAAGGTTGACCGTAGACATATGTGCTTACGTAAATGAATTTCTTAATATTCCTTGTCTTTGCAAATTCCAGAACATTGAGGGTTCCCACAAAATTTGTATAATATGTTTCAGAGGGTTCTTTAAATGAATCTGATATAGAGGTCTTTGCTGCAAGATGTACTATTGCATCCACACAATCAATCGTCAGTAACTGATCAATATTGGTTACATCAATAGGTTTTTGTTTATTTAGTGTAGTAACAACTTGAATCCCGTTTTCTTTAAGATATTTGCATAAATGTGTTCCAACAAATCCTTTACTCCCAGTGACTAGTACTTTATTAATTGTCATTTGGAAATATTGTCTAATACAACCATAACTCTGATTTGTAGTTTCTGTACCAATCTATCAATAAAGCAAGACCTTTCTCAAACTCTATCTTTGGCTTGTATTTTAATAGTTTTTTTGCTTTTGAAATGTCCGCAATTAGCCTTTGTACTTCGACAGGTCTGGGTTCAACGTGAATTGCTTGCATCTTTTTGTCCTTTGCACCATGTTTGATTACCATATCTGCAATCTCTTTTATGGATATTTCTTTACCGCTACCAAAGTTTATACCATTCTTTCCTGGATTTCCTTTTGATCTAAGTACGGTGTCATAAGCATCAACGGCGTCCTTTACAAACATATAATCTCTTGACTGCTTACCGTTACCGTAAATAATAGGGGGCTTGTTTTGCAATACTCTATTTATGAAAATCGCAATCACGCCTCCGTAGCCTGTATCCTTTTGCCTTGGCCCAAAAAAATTGAAACATCGAATAATGTCTACCCCTAGATCATAAGTTTCATTGTAGGTATAACATAGTCTGTCGGCAGCAATTTTGCTTACTCCATACGGATGTTTTGCAGATAACGGGTGTGACTCGTCCATTGGTGCATATTCTGCAGATCCATATACCTCACTTGTTGACGAAAATAATATCTTGTCAATGTCATTCATCCTTGCAAATTCCAGAATTTTCAGGGTTCCTCCTAGATTTATTTTAAAAGTCTCTTCGGGATTTACAATCGATCTATCAACATGGATTTGGGCCGCTAGATGAAAAATGGCATCAAAATCGTTTGGCAGTTTGGAATATACATCATTTGACGCTATGTCTCCACGAATAAATTTAAAATTCTTTTTGTGCAAAAGAGTACGAACATTGTTAAGGTTTCCATTCATCAAATTATCTACTCCGTATACCAGATGCTTGTCGAGAACGTACTTCTCAGACAGGTGGCTGCCTAGAAAACCAGCGGCACCAGTTATGAGAATTTTCATATTTCTGCCGCCTCTACAGTATTCGGAATGAATTTTTCCATTTAGTCGCAGTAATACATATCTCTTTTAAAAATGTAATATTCTAACAGGGCAAATTTAAAGAATCTGATATCTTGTAATCAATTAGTGATAGTTCGGTAAATTCTAATAATTGCAATAACAAGTCATATTGGAAATTTGCATTATAAAGTAGACTTTTTTAGTACGCACTTGGTGCCCCAATAATAGGTGATTAAATGAGGATTCTTCACCTTTCTGATGATGGACTTCCGGACTGGAGAGTTGAAAAATCTGCAATAACGGCGAAAAAAGCCGGACATGAACTATTTTTTGCTGGACGCTTGACCAATAACACTAAATCTATCGTTTTTTCTGAAGTTCATCAAGTCAAGTGGACGGCAAGAGGGATGGTGGGCATTCCGTACTACTATCATTGTGTCAAAAAACAGATTGAAAAGTTAGTGAAACAGATAAGACCTGATATAGTACACGCTCATAATATTGGTTCTGCTAAAATCTCACATGATCTGGGCTTTGCTGCAGTCTTTGACGATCATGAGTATTTTGCCATGCTCTCGCGAGTCAATGCAGAAAATCTCAAAATTCAAAATTTTCAGAAATCACAATCCGGATTTGTCAAGTTCAAACAAAACTTGAAGTTGTCATTCATCTCTCGACAAAGCATTTCTAACTGGACAAGGTGGGAGCAGGAGTTGGTTCGTTCAGTTCCAACTATAACTGTTTCAGAACAGATTGCACAAGAGCTACAAAAGTTTGCAGAGGAGAGAACGCAAAAGATATTCGTCGTACCTAACTTTCCTCTACAAGAAGAGCAAGCATTATTCAAAGAACCACAACAACATGCCCTACCTACTTCTGTCTATGCAGGAGGAGATAGTAAACATAAAAAAGTTACTAACAGGGATATCTCTGGATTAACCAATTTATTTACGGATAAAGATGTAGGTAATTTGACAATCATAGGATGGGAGATACCAGAGACAGGTGAAAAATTCAAGGCTACTGGATTCCTTCCAAGAGACAAAATGTTTTCCGAGATGATTCAACATTCAATAGGATTGATACCTTGGAAGAAACACTGGTCCCATCCATTTTTGAACCCAAACAAGGCATACGAATATGCCCATGCAGGATTGTTTGTAATGCTAACTTCCGACATGAAATCTGTCATTACCATTTTAGGAGATAACTGCTTGCCATTTGAGGATTATGATGACTTGGCTTCAAAGTTATTGTATTTTAAATCACACACTGATGAATTGTACGAGAAAAGATTACAAACATTCAACTTTGCCAGAACAAATCTATTCTGGGAAAAAAATGAAAAAAAGATTTTGGATGCGTACAAACTAAGTTAATTTCTTTTATATCTTTACCGGTCATCTCGATTAGCTGCTACTATTTGAAATAAAGAATCTAAACAGAAAAAATACCTGAGCTGTAAAGTTTACAAGGAAGATTTCGGACTCAATTCAAACGTAATGAACATTTTATACCATATTTCAAGACTTAACAATTGTAACATTTTACTTATGTATCTGAGATCACCTGTCTCCTCTATCCTTCTAATAGAACGGTCATAGAAATCACTGCTTATGATTTTGTCACGAAAAACACTACCATTCGACAAGGTAGATATCACAATTTCCTTTGCACTACTTGTCCAAAGTTTTTTCAAATCCATTCCAAAACCTATTTTTGTATCTGATACATTCTTAGTATCGAGTCCTGATAGTATCTCTCTTAAGGGTATTTTCCCCATGTTACTTTCCTTATTAAATTTGACTAATGGTGGAATTCTTAATGACATATCAATAATTTTATTATCCAAGATGGGTGAGATGCCCGTTACTCCAAGATAATTAAATAACTTGTAATTGGTAGGAACAAAATCATAAATTAGTTTACCATTGTAGTCTGCTAAGAAAACCTGGTCTAATGGGTCCAAATCATTATCAAAATACGTTCTTAATAGTGAATAGATTGAGGACCAATCAAACTTAATATTTTCTCCAAAAATTTTTTCTTGATCAGGAACCCAATCTCTCTCATGGCATTCTAAATAATGAATCGTACGCTGTTTCCAATCGTCGTCCTCATCAAATAATTTTAGAAATTTAGTATATCTAAAAGTATAACCACCAAATAATTCGTCACCCCCATCACCTGTAAATAAAATATCAGAGTATTTTTTGGACTTTTCTATAAAGTAGTATTGATATAAATTCCATCTTGGTTCCTTAACAATACTGATTAAAAATGGTAAATCTTTAAGAGGATTATCTACAGTAACGTTATAGAAATCTGTATCTTTTGACTCGGCAATTTTCTTGGCATAAGTTGCTTCACTTGCTTCATCAAAACTAACAGAAATACATTTGATATTTAGACTTGGATATTCATCCCTTAATAATGCTAACATTAGATTTGAATCAACACCAGTACTTAACGCAAGGGAAATTGTCTTTGGATTATGCTTTGAAATCGCAGTGCTTATTATATTTCTGAGTTCTTTCTCTATGTCTTTTGATGATGGATAGGTTCCATTTCTCTTGACCTTGACCTGATCGGAAACAAGTTTGGGCACTGATGATCCAACTTCTATCGTGGGATCATACCGCAAGGTGAGCGTGTTGCGAATGTCAATCAACAAAAAAGTATGGTATTTCCCTACAATAAATTACTTGGGATACCATGATAAACTCATTTCAATAATTCAACTAGCTCTATAATATTACAACTCTACTCGGGTCATTTGGCAGCGGAAAATCCACCGACTAATTAACTACACACTAGGAGATCCTGAATTTGTAGGAAATACAAACAGAGTAATTAGCTTATCAGATTAACCTTGTTTATTTTTTGTATTTAAACGAGCACGTAACAATGCAAGGCCTATTTTGGACAAGAAAAATAAAGTCAAAATCAAGTCCTTTGCTTTTAAAGAGTTATCAAGAGATCCCATCTTTAAACCCATATCCAAAAATTTTTCAATAACATCACGTCATACGAAATAAGCAAACAGGCAAATCAAAATATGAATAAGGTTCCCAAACTGCAAATAGCCAACATTATAACAAATATTAAAAAATATCCCTATCTGATTGTATTTTCAATAGCTATCTTTCTAAGACTTGTACCAGAAATGCTTGCCATTCCTTATCCTATTGGATACGACGTAATAAATTACTATTTGCCAGTCATTAAGAACTTTGAAGAATATTGGCCCACAATTTCAAATCAATTTCCGTTTTATGTATCATTACTATATGCAATATCGGAAGTATTCCATGTTGAGCCAAGATCAGTTATTTCAGCTTCAATAGTACTTGTCTTTGGATTTTTCTCACTCGCTATTTTTTCAATTGGCAGGAATCTTTTACGTCTTGATAATTCACAAAGTATTTTTTTGTCAATATTTGTAATATTTCAGCTGGCGGTGCTGAGAACCTCCTGGGATCTTCATAAAGACATGTTTGCGCTAAACCTTACATTTTTTTCCTTGCTATTTATTTCAAAAATTCCAAATATATCCAAGAAGTTGATTGCAGTAACAGCTACTCTGAGTATTGTATCAGTTCTTGCGGACAGAATGATAGGTTTGCTCTTGTCCATATCTCTCATTGGTTCTTCTTTTGTGAAAAGGGATAGAGATTTAGCTATTGTTGTAGGAATTGTAATTGTGATATTTGGTCTATCACTTCAAGCAAATCATGACAATATCGGATACAATCTAAAAATGGTGGGATCTAATAACTCAATTAATGAAATCTATAATCCGATAAATCTAATTGTTCTGTTTTTAGTAATGAATGCAATTTTGTTACCTTCAGGAATAGTGGGTTTTATCAGATCCAAATTGATTATTTTCAAAATTCCTCTTTTAATTTCAGCGATTGGTTCATTTACATGTATAATCTTTCCAAACACATCCGCATTCCTCCCAGATAGATGGATCGTCATATTCAGCATTTTTCTTTCATTGTTCTCAGGATATGGATTTATTACATTGATTGAAAATAGACGCATTTCACTTTCTTGCAGGAAATTAAATAATTATTTGATAATTCTCATACCTTTCATATTCCTGGGTTCCGCTTTTGCAGCAAGTCCAAATAATTCCTACCTCAACATATACGGAGCCTTTCATCAATTTATAGGTCCCTACGGTCCGTTAACTATGCAGTATAATTCAATATCTTTACCTGAATCAAGATCATTACTGTCTGCAACTGATTGGATAAATAACGATACTAATACTGTGGAAGGTTCAGTAATAATGGGTAGCAAACATTTGAGAGGATGGATGGAGCTTGAGCTTAAAGAAAGAACATTTCTATTTGCTGATAATAATACCAAACTTTTAGCGTCAAACAAATACGGTGAATTGTACTTGTTAGAATTAATTTCGAGGCAGTCAATAGAAATACCTGAAAATTATCTGCAGGAGTTAGCTTACAATAATACAGATTTTTCCCTTTATCGACTGAAGCTGATTAAATAAAATCAATTCAACTGAATCATGCGCAAACAATATGAACCCTTGTAATATGATTGTTGAATTGAATATTCCGATTTTTGGATGTTAGCTCCGGTATTTCTCTTCCATTTTCATGAATTTTGATAATTCAACAAGCTCATTGAATTCTTTAAAATCAAGCATTGTATCCCTGGAATTTTTCGTCGAGCCATTTTTCTTGAGGTCCGATAATATTCTCTTCATGGCAAATGCAGATCCGTACAATCCAGAAAGCGGAAACACCACCATGCTATAACCCATAGATTTAAGCTCATTTGCAGAAAAAGTCGGAGTAACCCCATTTTCTATCATGTTGGCCAACAGAGGGGCATCAATTTTCTTTGGAATTTCTCGAAGCTCCTCTTCTGACTGTGGGGCCTCTACAAATACAACATCTGCTCCTTCTTTGTAATACATTTTGCCTCTTTCTATTGCTTCGTCAAGACCTAATGGCGCTCGGGCATCTGTTCTTGCTACAATGGTGAACTCACTATTGGCGGATGATGCAATTGCTGCTCGAAGCTTTTGTATGTAATCATCAGAAGAAATCACTTCTTTGCCTCGCATATGGCCACACCTTTTTGGCCAAACTTGGTCCTCAAGGAAAATTCCAGCTCCGCCATATGCAATTAAATCGCCTACTAGTTTCCAAACAGTAAGCGGGTTACCATATCCAGTGTCTACATCGACTATTACTGGAACATCAACTGCCCTGGTTATCCTTCTTGCATTCTCAATATTTTCACCCGCATTCAAAAACCCAAAATCTGGCAATCCCAACAGGGAAGCAGCGGACCCATATCCTGTTTGAAACATTGCCTCAAATCCAACATGTTGTGCGATTCTAGCACTTAACGCATCAAATATGCCAGGAAGAACAACGATGTCATCTCTTTTTTTTATTTTTTCCTTTAATGCCTTTCGCTTATCTAAATTCATGACTTTGTCAGAGTTACAGATTTATTTATTTATTCTAATCCTTGTTCGTTGTCCCGTTGAGTTATTTCGTATGAACCATCTTGAAGGGTATTTAGTTTGATTTTGCAATTTCTACATTCATAGTAGTCAATGTCGTGATTGTGAACTATGGAACCATTTAGCCATACCATCAATGTACCGCATTGCGGGCAATTCATTGTCATTATATTGGATTAATCAGTTTCACTATTATTTATTTGAATAGAAGTTATGTACTGTCAGTCATTTGGCTGCGGTATTGCCAAATTTCTCCATTATAATACCGATGCATCTTGTTGTCTTTTTGAGCAAGTCTATACGAACAAATTCATTTGGAGAATGAATTCTGCTGTATTTGTAAGTGCAACCAATGCTTACACATGGACATCCCAGAATATTATTAAAATACCACATGGGCCCTGTTCCAGCAGAAGAAACACTCTTGACAACTTGTCCAAATTCCTCGATAGCGGAGGCTTCAACTAATTTTATAAAGTTGTCATTTAACGGTATTCTACAAGCAGGCTCGCCACTCAAAAATTTCAACTGTATGTCTTTGAATCCATAATTATCAAGGTGTTCCCTTAACAGTTGGAATTGTTTCTGAGGCATCATATCAGGTACCAGTCTAAAGTCAAGTTTTGCTATTGCAATACTAGGCAAGACGGTCTTTGAACCCTCTCCAATGTAGCCTGAGAACAGCCCGCTAATATTAGACGTTACACCCCCGACGTTTGCCTTTTTTGTTTCTTCTATATCATCTTCATTGAATACATGGGTTAGTCCATAATTCTTTTTAAAACTTGACAGGTCAAATTCCTCCTGTCTGATACACTCAAGTTCTTCAGGCGAAAATTCTCGAATATCATTATTCCAATTCTTGATATTGATTTTACCATTCTCGTCACGGATGGTTTTAAGAGCATGAACAAGACGCCAGGCAGGATTCTCAACCAACGCTGCCAAACTGGAATGAAGATCCACGTTTGCACACTTTGCATGTAATTCCACGCAAAGTAAACCTTTCATTCCAAGACTGATAATCGGTCTTTCGTGTTCGTCTATGTAGCCAAATTCCCATATAGTAGCATCGCAAGAAAATTTTTCTCGATACTTCAATAGATACTGTTCAAGATGAGAGCTACCTATTTCCTCTTCACCTTCAACTAGGAACTTCACATTACAAGGAACATCCCCAGTTTCATCGAGGAAATATTCCACTGCCTTGATACGCGTTATTAATTCGCCTTTATCATCAGAAGCGCCTCTTCCATAGATAAAATTCCCATCAATTTTACCACTAAAGGGATCATCACGCCAAAGCTCGATGGGTTCTGCAGGTTGTACATCGTAATGGTTATAAAATAGAATTGTCTTTCCATTTGGATTACTTTTGGATTTTACTTCCCCATATACAATTGGAGAAACTTGTTCTGAATTACCATTTAATTTTAGTAATTCTGAAGATATTCCAGAATTAGACATGATTTTAAAAACTAACTCTGCACATTTTGTCAATGTCAATTGTTTCTTTGCAGAGACGCTTGGGACCCGAATTAGTTGTTGCAGCTGTGATGTGAGTGTCTCAATATCAGAATCAACCCTTGATGCAATTAGTGTCAAATCAGCATAAAATCAAATGAACATGAAATTAAATATTCTGTTTAGAAAACCACATACAACAATGTTAAAAAAATCCTTTAGATTTCTTGATCACTTTAGAAAACTCCTTAAGAATGCTACTGTCTATATGCAAAAAATGAAATATGAAATGATTAACACCGATGTTTATGTATTGGCCGATTCCTTCAACGACATCGTCAATGGTTCCTACAGTCAATCCACCAGCAATTGATTTTTTGAATTCTTCTACAGCCATCTTTTGCTTTCCCATTTTCTTCATGATTTTCTTCAACTGCTCATGTTCTTGTATGATTAAGCACGGAAGTACTATAGAATACTCTATCTTCCTCTTCGGGGAATTGTAATTATTTAGAATGCTTATTTTTTTTTCCATCTCTTCTGGCGACCCAAAATAAAGGTTATATCTGTCTGCATACTTTGCTGCAACCTTTAGTAGATATTTTTCACCAGAACCTCCCACCATAACCATAGGATGCGGTTTCTGAACAGGCTTTGGAAAACTTGTTGCATCGTTAACAGAATAATATTTGCCCTGGAAGTTTGCAATTTTTTGGGTCCACAATTTTTTTATTATTTGAATCGATTCTTTCAATTGCATTATGCGTTCTACGTCTGACGAATATTGATATCCATAGGCAATATATTCTTCTTTGAACCATCCGGCTCCGATTCCCAATTCTGCACGTCCATTAGTAATGACGTCTAGTGTCGCTACCATTTTTGCAAGGAGAGCCGGATTCCTGTAAGAGTTACACGTTACTATCTGACCAATCTTCATTCTTTTTAACTCTGTAGATAAAGCCGATAACAGTGTAAAGCATTCAAAAAAGTTTCCAGTTTTAGGATATCGGTAATGTGGAATAAAATGATCGTATGCGTAAGCAGAGTCAAAGCCATTTTTTTCTGCCTCAATAGCGATGTCTCGAGAATACTTGAATTGTGCCACGGATGAGTTTCTTGGTAAATCATTTCTCCATCCTTGTGGGATTACTATACCGAATTTGATTTTTGACAAGTTCACTTGGATAAGAATCTGTACTTTATAATAATATTTAGTCGCAAAAATGATAGTAGATATAACGATATCTTAAATTATGTTAATGATGATGATCAGAGAATTCAATATTGATCAAGTAAATATGATAAAAGAATTATTATCTCGCTTTGAAAGGATCATGACTTGGTGTTTGTCCACTATTGCCATTCTCATTTCCCTCTTGTCCATTATCTACGACTTGACTCACAATCTGGTCCTTTCCATTTTGGTAATTGTGCCATTGAATATCTATTTTATTGTCTTGTTCTGGAACGTATGTTACTTTACCTGAATTAGGATCAAATTTGTCGATATGTCCTTCAGTTGGAGGAGTTACTATTTCAAATTGTACTGGATCATTGTTCAGATCCTTTGCTTTCAAAGTTATGTCAATCTCCTGACTTGAATCTACTGAGATGCTCTTAGTCTCTTCTTTTACGGTGTTTTGATTGACCGCATCAGTGTTTACTTCCACAGTAGCCACATTACTCTCAGCTCCGTTATCATCAACTGCTTTGTAAGTAAAGCTATCAGTAACCGGATTATCACTCACTACGAGTTCAGGACTGTATGGTATTCCCTTATTGTCTCCTATTTCTTGTGGTGAATCAAATTTAGACCCGTCATCACTTTTTGAATAGAATATATAGTTATTACCTGGAGTTGTACCTTCCCACGCAACATGTGTGGTGTTACCATTTATTGTTACCTGGGGGTTGCCCGATCCACCTGGGTCATTACTTAAATTCTCAAAGCCACTGAAACTGGAGCCATAATCTACACTTTTTCTCATAAATATATCCTGATTGCCATTTTCGGATTGACCCTGCCAAACTACGTAGATGTTGTTACCAGATGATGACACTTCAGGATTGAATACGGGTGTACGACTTTTTCCGCTAATGCTAAGTGGTGACGAAAAGGTGTTTCCACCATCGGTACTACGAGAAAAGAATATGTATCTGTCTTCTTCTTCACCTGCACTCCATACTGCGTATCTATAGTCTGATAGATTTGCTTCATTGGTAACCTGATCAAAAGCCTGAGGTGCCTGATTTGTCTGGTTATTTTCAGTCACTTCTACAGTTACAATAGCGGTATTGCTCTCCACACCCTTTTCATCAACTACCTTGAATGAAAAACTGTCATTGCCAGTATAGTTCATTTCCGGAGAATACGTCACGGTACCTTTTGCATTATCAAAATCATTTAAAGTCGCATCTGCAGGATCTGATACTATTTCAAATTGTATTGGATCGTTATCGGTATCTTCTCCAGTGAGGGTAATATTCAATTGATTATTTGTGCTAACAGATATGTTTTGATCAAAAGCCGTAGGCGCATTGTTGGATGATTCATTAGCCACAACGGATGATTCATTAGCCATTACAGCTGATTCTTTGATTAGTATATTTTCAGTCGTTGGCTTAACCTCAACATTTACAGTTGCAACGTTACTCTCGACACCTTTATCATCAACTACCTTGAATGAAAAACTGTCATTGCCAATATAGTTCATTTCCGGAGAATACGTCACGGTACCTTGTGCATTATCAAAATCATTTAAAGTCGCATCTGCAGGATTTGATACTATTTCAAATTGTATTGGATCATTATCGGTATCCTCCCCAACTAAAGTAATATCGATGTCCGTATTTGCATCGGTTGACAATTCTTGATCATGTGCAATTGGGGATTGATCTGTTGAAGTGATTACATTACTCTCAGAAGCTTTGCTCGATGTTTGATTATGTGACTGATTCGTCTCTCCACTTTCTTCCTGATTCGTCTCTTCCAAAGGCTCTACGTTTATCTTAATTTCAGCTTTATCGCTCTCAGCTCCTTTATCATCAATTACTCTAAAGTCAAATTTATCATCTCCAGAATATTCTTCTTCTGGTGTATAGGTAACAGTGCCATCGGACTTGTCAAAATTATCAAGTTCCCCATGTGATGGATCTGATACTATTTCAAATTCTATTTCATCATCTTCATCATCATCATTACCTTTCAAGGTAATCTTTACATTATCATTTACATCTACCGACACATCCTGATCATTAGCCTCCGGTGCTTGATTAATTACTTTAACTTCTATCTCTACACTAGCCTTATCGCTCTCAGCTCCTTTATCATCAATTACTCTAAAGTCAAATTTATCATCTCCAGAATATTCTTCTTCTGGTGTATAGGTAACAGTGCCATCGGACTTGTCAAAATTATCAAGTTCCCCATGTGATGGATCTGATACTATTTCAAATTCTATTTCATCATCTTCATCATCATCATTACCTTTCAGGGTAATCTTTACATTATCATTTACATCTACCGACACATCCTGATCATTAGCCTCCGGTGCTTGATTAGTTTGTGCAAATACATATTGGTAGTCATTATAGAATTGAATACTTGCACCAATCATACTGCCACTAGTCAGGAGTAATAACACTAATGTCAGATATTTTTTATACATTTAGGCTGAAATATTATGCAGCAACATACATAAAAACCTTGAAATATTATGCAAATTTAGTCACGAGTGTTTTATGATAAATCAGCTGTTCTTCTTTAGCTATAATTATCTAATCAAATATTGTTTTCATTTATGATATTGTTGGATTATTGCTCTGATGGTTATTGAGGAGGAATTATTTCTCTGACACTCAAATTCTTAAAGTCAACATCAGTAGCAGTGTCCCATCTATCCCATCTAAATGTAGTAATTGGTCCTCCCCATGATATGATTTGATCAGGCGCTCCACCGCATTCAACGCCTTCTGTACCCCAACCACCATTATCTACTCTCTCATCAACTTTCACAAAGTTGCCGCTATTGTTCGTGTCAAGCCATAGTTCTGTTTTCACAACTACCTTGTTATTTTGCACGAAATTATATACAATGAACTTTATGCCAACCCATTTATCTTCAATTGAGGTAGTCGGAGTTTTGAGGCTAGTAAATACATAGCTCACATGCCATTGTTCCTTTGCAAACCTTACTTTTCCAGAAAAGAAGACATCTCCTTTCATAGAAGAACCTTCACATCCTACAGGTGGTGTTCCGTCGCCTGTATGTCTGCCACCTCTACCATTTGGTGAAAAATTATCATCACTTGGAGAAGTGTTTACTTTAACATATTGAGTCATTTCAAAATTTCTCCAGTCATTTGGCCTCAGCATATACCCATTTGCAGCTATCTCACTATGATCCAAAGTAGGAATATCATCACCATCATATCCTGTAGAGGTATAAACTGCCATTCGAACTTGAGTTGCTTTCATCTTCCACGATCCGTCAGGATTTCTTGTAATTGTGTTCTGAGGATTAAATCTGCTATCACTCGTGGGATTGTTCATGTTCAAAGACCATTCTTCCCCGTTATTTTTTGTCTCGTATAGTTTCTTTATTCCAAAAATATCGGTACCAGCGTCAGAACTTGTAAACGAAAGATATGCGACCTGTTCCCCAGTATTGAAAGAAGTGCCTGCAAGTGCATCTGCTACTTGCTGTGTAGTCAGGTCATCGTTCCATACTCTGACTTCATCAACCTCGCCAGTAAAGAAGTTTCCTGGTGGAGTAATTCTGGAGTTAGCTCCAACCCTTACCGGCTTTGTTCCTGAAGTTTCAGGTGATGCACCCGATGTTGATTTGGTGGCAACTTGAGTACCATCTATGTATAGTCTTAGAGTAGAACCATCATTTGTTACCACCACATAGTGCCATTGACCATTATTATAAGTACCCGGAGAAGTGACATACTGATCAGTTCCTGAACTTGTTTCAAATCCAGCTTTTACTTGCTCTCCGCTGTTCATCCATATTCCATAATTCAGATTCTGTCCTGAACTGTCGCTTCCTACGCCACCCTTGTTTACTATAAAAGCATCTGATGCAAAGTTGGTTGATGTTTTAAACCACGCTGCCACACTGAATTGAGACAGTTGTAAAGAGCTGGAGCTTGTAATATCCTGGTAATTTGATCCTGTCAGCGGTAGACCCGGACTATAATTGTAGGTTCCACCCTGTGTCGTTTGCTGTACTGTTATGCTTACTGTAGCCGTATTACTATCCACAGTACCATCGTTTACTTTAAATGTAAAGGAGTCTGGTCCCACATAA
>Ga0193740_1000292_pt1 | contig 14539 bp, 12 predicted proteins | sample L2s1metaG_FD_145072 | JGI IMG/M metagenome (GOLD analysis project Ga0193740, IMG submission 145072) | Soil microbial communities from a riparian zone of the East river system, Colorado, United States - L2s1 | ecosystem: Environmental > Terrestrial > Soil > Riparian zone | place: USA: East River... | reverse complement strand
CAAAAAAGCAAGACAAAATAGGAATAACCAGAAATTTATTCTCGTTGATTTGACTAACATCTTATAATTCTTAGATCATTCAAAATACAAACGTGTTATAAAACATTTAGCACCTGTTCCTTTGCTTTCTCCAGCTCATCCTTCATTAATACCACGCATTTTTGAATGGCTGCATCATAGGCTTTGGCACCCGTGGTGTTAATTTCCCTGCCCACTTCCTGCAGGATGAAGGAAAGCTTTTTGCCCTTAGAATCTTCTTCGTCATTCAAAACAGAAACAAAATATTCACAATGGTTTTTTAGGCGAACCTGCTCTTCGCTGATATCGATTTTTTCAATATAATAGATCAGTTCCTGTTCAAGGCGGTTTGTATCATAATTTTCATTTCCAATCTTTTCTTCAAGTAATTTGGTAATTCCTTCGCGGATCTTTAACTGGCGTAGTGGTTCCATCTTTACAATTTCTTCCTGTTGTTTTAAGATGTTGTCAATTCTTAATTGCAAATCATTTTTCAAAACTTTCCCTTCTTCCATGCGATGGTAATTCAGGTCATCAATCGCAGCCTTTATGATAATAGTGAATTCCCTCCACTCCTCATCGGTGAGTGTTTCACCAGTGGGTGTAATCACTTCCGGTAATTTTACCAGGGTGCTTAAAATATTGGAGGGGTCTAACCCTAATTGTCTTGAAAGAGCTTCTAATGGTTTATAGTATGCTTTTGCCAGTTCTGTATTAATACTAACCGGCTTGGAACTTCCAGTTTCTTTTAAACTGATGGTGCAATCAATACTACCCCGATTCAATTGACCCGATAAAATTCTGCGAATATCAAATTCAAAGGGCTTTAGAAATGCAGGCATTTTTAATTGCAATTCGAACTGCTTCCCATTCAGCGATTTGATATCTATAAGAAAAGTTTTATCGCCAAGGTTCTTTTCCACTCTTCCAAAGCCAGTCATTGATTTAAGCATGTAGTATTTTTTTGAATGAAGTAAAGGTATTTGAATTCATTTATCTGCAAAGAAACAGCTGGAAACAAAAAGCTCCGCGAGTTGCGGAGCTAATATGTAGATGGGTTAGTAAGTACGGGAAAATAAATTCCCATCACAATATTAAAAAGATTTTTTTCTAACTAAAAAATTTTTATGTAAAAATTATTCACATTTTTTTGGTGGACTTGTGGATTGGAAGAAATCCGAAAGGCAAATTTGGATGGAAAATTTCTGCACCTGGAGATAATTTTAATGACGCGAACCGAAAATGGTTTTACTTCAATCTTCTGAAATTATTGCTGCATCAGTGTTTCAGCTGCTTCTGTTTTTATCTTCAACTATGGTATCGCCATAACAGTATAAAAGTAGACTCATTATTTCTTTAAAAGGATTCATCATTTTTCTACTCTTACCTTTGAAAAAATTTTTTTCATGCGTTTTGAAAAACCTGTTCCAATTACTGAAATAGCGAGGTTAATTGATGCTGAGATCTTAGGAGAGAGCGAAGGTGTTGCATCCGGAATTAATGAAATTCACATGGTGGAAGAAGGTGATCTCGTGTTTGTTGATCATCCAAAGTATTATAAGAAATGTATTGAATCTCCTGCTACCTATATAATCATTAACCAAAAAGCAGAATTCCCTCCTCACAAAGCTTTATTGTTAGTGAATGAGCCGTTTGAAGCTTATTTGCAAATTGTAAACCACTTTCGCCCATTTGAATCTTTACTCAAGCACAAAAGTGATACAGCCTCAATTGGAGAGGGTACCGTAATTATGCCCGGGGCCATCATTGGCAATTATGTTACCATTGGCGATAACTCTGTCATTTATCCCAATGTTGTTATTATGGATCATTGTGTGGTTGGCAACAATGTGATTGTACAGGCAGGCACTGTTATTGGAAGTGATGCTTTTTACTATAACAAAAAAACAGACCGCGAGATACACTATAAAAAAATGCTCAGTTGCGGACGGGTAGTTATTGAAGACTTTGTTGAAATAGGAGCTAACTGTACAATCGATAGAGGAGTTACGGGTGATACTTTCATTAGTTCGGGAACAAAGATCGACAACCTTGTACATATTGGTCACGATACAGTGATCGGAAAAAATTGTCTGTTCGCTGCACAAGTCGGCATTGCCGGTGCTACTAAAATTGAAGATGAGGTCATTCTGTGGGGACAGGTGGGTGTGAATAAAACACTTACTATTGGCAAAGGCGCTGAAGTATATGCCCAAAGTGGCGTGGGGCACAATTTGAATAGAGGAAAGAAATATTTTGGTTCTCCTGCCGATGATGCTATGAGCAAAAAGAAAGAATTTGTATGGATTAAACGAATACCTGAATTATGGGATAAGGTAATGAAAGGTCATTTTCCAACCGGTCAGGCATAAGCAAGATTGGTGAATTTTCAAAGACTCTGTCCTCAAGTAGGATTTATATTGGAGCTCCGGTTTGCGGCAAGGTCCAGGTTAGCGTCTCCCTGTATTTTGTTTTTCTGCTTGTTGACTCCCGGTTCCGATAATAACTCGCCTAAAAGGGGGTCCGTCTAACAGGTTGCATTTTTTAACGAGGAAATAAACCGGTTTGCCTATTTCTCTCTCATTTTTTTTTGGTGTTAGGCATTTTTGCCATAGAAAATAAATATCCATGTTTAACCAACTGCTTAGTCCCCATTCTATCAAATCAGGTGTGAAAGTGTTAGCGGTAGTGATCGTCTTACTTATTATGGTAAGCGTTGTCTCATAGCCGCTGGATGCCAAACAACTGACCGGAAGGTAATTGTGCTACACAAGGACGGCCATGGTAGGCCGTTGTTCAATTTACATTATCTGCCCGGTTCATAATCGTATGGCAATTGATCGGCTAAATTCCGCCAGCTCCAGTAGCCCTGGTTCACCCAACTTTTTTGATCAAAAAAGTAACCATTGGGCTTAATAATAATCCCATCTAAAAGATCAACATAAGAGATCTGGATTTTTGCATTACTTGCAAGTTTGTATTGCTGAAGATATTCTTTTGCCGGAGCTTTTTTATAGTAACTGATGCTGGCTTTAACAGGAAACCACAGTTCAACATTAGCGGTGGAATCTTCATAATAATAAAAAGAGGTATCGTAGGGATTGGAAAGGCGGTCGAACCTGTTTGTTCTTGTTTTTGAAAGAAGATCAACTGTAAACCCATCCTCTTTTAAAGTGCTGTCGTAGTAGGAACGAAGAAAATGCAATCTTGAACCATAATAAGCCTCTGTACGATTTTTTCGCCATGTTGCCACTTCCTCTGCTGTTCCTTCTAATTCGCTGTATAAGCAAAGTCCGCGGTAAGTGTTCATGTCTGTTTTAAAGTAGTACACGAAGGAATCCAACTCATAGCGGAGATTATATCCTAATGAGCGATTGCCAATTTGCAAAGGCTCTGTGGCTAAAATTTTTAAGCGGTCGCTCTTTTTAAAATACAAAAATTTCAAAGCCTGTGGGTTCAATAAAGTACAACTATCTGCAAAAGGAGTTGAACCAATAAAATGTTTTAGAAAAAACTGGCCATATCGCTCCCACCCATCTTCAAGCTCATTACTGCTTTTTATGATCACTTCAGCCATTGTATTACTCGCCTTGGATAACTCAATTACCAGGTGCTGGTTGGAGCCCTGGGCATTTATCGTTTTAGTGTTATAACCGGTAAAAGAAAAAATTATTTCATAACCCCCTTTATCCAGGTAGAGTGAAAAAATTCCTTCACTGTTTGTTGTAGTGCCCTTGGTCGTGTTTTGAGCAAATACGGATGCACCCTGTAAAAGTTCTTTTGTTTCGGCATCGATGATTTTACCACTGAATGTAAATTGGGCAAATGAAAAAATAGTAAATAAGAGAAGTGCTGAAAGCAAGAATGGTTTTTTCATAGAGTACTAAGATAAACGTTATAACGAAAGAATGCCGCTGTTTAGTGCCTGCAGGTATTTTTCGCAAGCAGTTTTGATCACTTTTTCTAAAGGATTAAACTGAAAATTGGGTAACTCTTTTAATAGTGCAGCATTATCAAATGAAGTTTTACTATGGGCTACCTTGGCTGTTTCTTTTGTAAGCAATGCTTTTTTCCCTGTAAAAATTTCTTTTAATCTTTCCATGCGCCACGCAATTTCACCCATTGTTTTAGTAGCCTCCCTATGAGGGTACTTCTTATGAAAACCATCAGCTATTGTGTTGAATAACTGCTGGAAACTCCGGTTTTCAGCATTGATAATATACCTCCTTTGAGTCATATGAGAGAATAGTAATTGCACGGTAGCTTCTGCCACATCCTCCACGCCAACAAAGCCGTTAATGCCTTTGGTGTACCATGAAAATTCTTTGTAAGCATTTTTGAAAATGGCGCAACTGGATTGGTGCCAGTCGCCAAAGCCCAGAACAGTAGAAGGATTGATGATCACCCCTTCCAACCCTTCAGCAAATCCACGCCAAACATGTAACTCGGAATGGTGTTTAGAAATGGCATAGTGCGTATTGTTTTTATTCTCTTCCCACTTTTTTTGCTCAGTAACTGTTTCGGTTTTAATGGTTCTGCCCAATGCGGCCACTGAGCTAATGTGCAAAAAACGTTTGATTTTGTTTTCTATCGCAGCATTTACAACATTAGCAGTACCCTCCACGTTTACATGATACATTTCATGTCGCTCTTTCCTTGAAAAAGATACAATGGCTGCCGAATGCACCACGGCATCCATGCCCTGCATGGCATCATTCAATGAAACAATATCCAGAACATCTCCATTTACCCATTCAACTCTATTTAGTACCTCGCTGGAAATATAAAAAGGAAGTTTATTGGATCGTCGGATGGCACGAACACTATGTCCTTTCTCAACAAGGTTTCTAATGATATATGAACCAACAAAACCAGTTCCGCCGGTAATAAATACTTTGTTTTCTCTTCCCTGGATGAAGGTGCCCGGGTCTGAACTGTCTTTATTTATTTCTTTTTGCATTGATGGGAAGAGATTGCAAAAGAACTGATTATTTAGATTGAATAATCAAACGAAACATTAATTCAATTTGCATGTGGGATAAACATTCTTTCTTTGAGCTAACAAAAACCCATAACTGGCCATGTCATTATTCTTTCCTGAATTCTTTGAAAGCAATGAATATATTATTGATGAAAAACTGCAATTCTTCAGGTTTCATAATGTTTATAAAATTTACGATACAATGGGGCTGCCTGTTGGAAAGGTTACACAGCAGGTTTCCGGGTGGCATAAATTACTGCGCCTGTTTTTCAAAAAATCCATATTTCCTTTTCATTTGCAAGTCACAGATACCAATGATCGTGTTTTAGCCAGCATACACCGCGGTTGGACATTTTGGATGTCAAAGATCACTATCAAAGATGGGAATGATGTAGTGACGGGATCCATTAAACAGAAATTCCGGTTCTTAAAACCACGTTTCCGGATATTTGACACCAATGAAATTCAAATAGCTGAAATCAACGGCGATTGGAAGGCCTGGAACTTTTCCATTACGGATCCCAACGGCGTGCAAATCGGTTCAATCAATAAAAAGTGGGGAGGGATGGCAAAAGAGTTTTTTACTTCTGCAGATAAATATTATGTGAACATAGCACCTGAATACGCGGAGGATCGTAACAAAATGAATATTGTTATTACCGCTATTACAATTGATATGGTACTTAAGGAAAGTGAATAGTAAGAGCCAGTGATAAAATCGGGTAGCCTTATAATAAAACTTTTTTGTGGGTGCCTGTTATGGTTTACACCAGTTTTTAGCACCCGGAACGTATGTTTACGATTGGTGAGTATTTGATTTTTATTTAAATTACAGTTGGTAATATTCTCTACAATCTTTCTTTGAAAAATCAGCCCAGTACTCTTTGGAAAGCCGTGGCAAATAATTTATTCCAAATATTTAAACACGGTTTATGTGGTCTGATTTCGTTATCAACAATGCCAACGAATTTTGTTTTGCGGCTGCGGTCATTATCTCTGCTCTTTTTTATCGTCAATATAAAAAATATGAGGCGGAAGCGGAGAAGGAGGAGATGATTGAAAAGTTTTTAAGCAATTAATTTTGGTCAGCATCGATCTTTACTGTAAAGCAAGGCGATCTCAGGTACACGACCGCTTTTTCATGATCTATTTTAATGGCCATAGTGCCGGTAACCAAGCCTACATTTTTTAATCCAAAAGTAATTTGAGTCTTTCAAAAATATCCGTATAAATACGGTGCTGAGGTTTTTTTAATACACGTACATTAGTTCTATCCGCTTTCTGAAAATTTCTTAGTCCTCCCACTTCTTTTCATCTCTAAAAAGCTGTTTATGAAAATCTATAACCAGCCAGTTGAGCTAATAATTAGTGCCTCCACTGTCAACGCAAAAAGTAAAACTCATCTCAACCTGAGAAAACAATTAACTGAAGCCGGAATTCCAGTTGAAGCTATTGTAACAAAATCCGCAAAATTGCCACCCGGTAAGAAAAATATTTCAAAAGCATTTCCAGTTGCACCCCGGCAAAAACAATATGTGATAACAAAGATTAAAGATTCAGAAATGAATCCCTGGGATGTTGCGCATCTGGCTTCAAAAGGAATAGGAACCAGTTTTGTTGAACCTGATATACCGCAGGAGTTTATAGTAGACCCTAATATTGATGCAGCCTATAAACGAAAACACAGTAAAAGCAAAAGCGCTGGACAAAAATCTCCTGATAACGGATACGATCCAGACTGGCAGCCACAAAAAAATCTTATTTGGCACCTGGATAATGATTTTTCACAATTAAAATCTGCAAGAGAATCTGTAGCTGGCATAAACTACACAGTACGAATAGGTCATATCGATACCGGATATGATCTTACCCATACTGCCTTACCGGATGCTGCAAGAAAAAACAAACTTCAACGCAATTTTGTTGATGGAGAACCGCCTTTTGATGCACACGATACTCACGTGGACGGGTCATTACGAATGCCGGGCCATGGAACCGGTACCCTGGGAATATTGGCCGGTATAAAAATTAAATTGAACACCGACAACGGTGTATTCAACGACTTTTTAGGAGCAGCTCCATTTGCCGAAATTGTATGTTGCCGTATCTCCACCTCTGTTATACTATTTAAAACAAGTGCTTTTGCAGAAGCTATCAATTACCTTGTTGGATTAACCAATTCGGGAATACCAATACATGTTGTGTCAATGAGCATGGGTGGTGCTCCCTCAAAATCCTGGGCTGATGCAGTAAATGCTGCCTATGAAGCAGGAATCGTACTGGTAACAGCGGCAGGAAACAATTTTAATGGTTTGCCGACTCAACACGTTATTTATCCTGCACGGTTTGGCAGAGTGATTGCTGCTGCTGGTGTTACACATGATCTCAGGCCCTATTATTCCAGCAAGCTCGGAGAAATGAAAGGATGTTACGGGCCCGAACGTCACATGTCGAAAGCTTTATCTGCATTTACCCCAAATACACCATGGGCATCGGGTAGTGGATCGACCATAAAATTTTCAGGTGCCGGTACTTCCGCCACCCCCCAGGTTGCCGCCGCCGCCGCTATTTATTACCGAAAACATCATGCTGAATTAGATCGGCTGCAACCATGGCAAAGAGTAGAAGCGATCAGGTATGCATTGTACCGTTCCGCATCGAGGACTGCAAATCCCATTGGGAGTTTTAAAAACTGTTTTGGAAACGGTATTATTAAAGCGTTAGATGCACTTTCGATCCCGGTTCAAACCATTCATCAAAAAACACCACAGGATACAGTGCCATGGTTTCCAATACTAACTACTATTTTCAAATCAATGCCCGGAAAAACTGAAAATTCAAAACTTTCAATGTACAATATCGAACTGGCGCAATTGGTTTTTTATTATCCCGAACTGGCAGCCATTATAGATGACGATAAAAAAAGCTTTGAGAAGATTGGCAACAGGAAATGGAAGCAATTTGCCGATGCTGTTATCGAACACCCGGCTGCATCACTTGCGCTCAAAAAATTTTTAATGATCACTCATTCATAATATTCCTAACTCCAAACTGATTTTTATGAACCCGGTTAAATTAATTGTCAGCAGCAAGAACAATTTAAAATTCAAGTACGGGAATAAATTTTCCGAGATCGAGAAGCTGCTAAAAAACCTGCAGGATGCGGATAAGAAGAAAGGGCTGGATACCAGGGTTGTTTTTATTGATGACGCCACATCTGCAAAAAGGTCACATATTAAAGCTGCAAAAGCTATTACTGAGCAGGAAGCAAAAAGAGCTATTGATGATTTATATAAGCGATATTTACCAGCATACATTGTTATCCTTGGAGCCCAGGATATCTTTCCATTCCAGGAGATCGACAATCCAACAGAGGACGAAGATGCTGCAGTGCCTTCCGATCTTCCTTATGCATGTGATGCCCCATTCAGCAGGAAGATTGAAAACTTCACAGGTCCTACGAGAGTTGTTGGGCGTATACCTGATATTCCAGGACAGCAGGCCGACACAAAATATTTACAGCGTTTGATCAATAATGGTATAAAAACCAAACCAAAACACCCCGATGTATACCGGAATTATTTTGCAATATCGGCCTGGGTATGGAAAAAATCAACCGAGTTGAGTTTGCAAAGTATGTTTGGCCACAATGGGAAAATGATCAATTCACCTAATGGCAAAGGAAGCAGTAATCCTCCTTACAGGCCATTTACCAAAAAGCAACTACAACCGCTGACTCATTTTTATAATTGTCACGGTGCACAGATTGATTTGAACTATTATGGACAAAAAGGACAAAGTTTTCCTGAGGCATTGCGATCCGGTAATCTTCCTTCAAACATCAGCCCCGGAACAATAGTAGCAGCAGAATGTTGTTATGGGGCAGAACTTTTAGATCCTGTACAAAACGGGCTGGCCTCTTTAAGTATTGCCAATAATTATTTGGCAAACGATGCAATTGCTTTTGTTGGAAGCAGCACAATTGCCTATGGCCCTGCAGATTCACAATCGCTTGCCGACCTGATCACCCAATACTTTATAAAAAATGTATTGAAAGGAGCTTCTACCGGGCGTGCTTTCCTTGAAGCAAGGCAAAGGTTTTTGACAGAAAGTGGTCCAGACCTGGATCCTTGCGAACTAAAAACATTGGCCCAATTCTACTTATTGGGAGATCCATCGCTGCAACCAGCGGAATGCGAAGAAGCGGAAACCATCAAGCTAACCGTAGGCAATGCAACTATGAATAGCAGGAAAAATCTTTTTATTAAGGGAAAGAGCCTGGAAAATTCAATTGGCACTACAAAAAAACAAAACGCAAAAGCATCTATCAGGGATAAAAAACAATTAACCGAGATATTGAAAAAAACGAACTTTACTGAAAGGGACAAAAAAGCGGTATATAATGTAAAGGCAAAAAAAGTGGATGGTGCTATACAGAAAAAGTTTGGGGCAATGGAGGTAAAATTTCATACATACCAGCAGGAATATAACCCGGGAAGTAAAAATTTCAGGTACCGTGTCCTTGTAGTAAAAGAAAACTCGGCTCAGATTTTGGGCTGGAGAGCATATGAAAGCAGGTAAAATGAATAAAAAAGAAGATCAGGTTGAACTGAACGGAAAAGTTGTCAAGAAGAAATTTGGACAGGGCTCCAAAAGCGAGCATGATGCAGTATACCTTGAAACAGACTCGGGATCATTTGTATTGAGGCGAAAAGGTGGCAATCCTTTTAATGATCCGGAACTAAACAAATTGATTGGAGAAAAAATTTGTGCTACAGGGATAATAAACAATTATTCGTTTATCGCAAGCAATGTTAAAAAGGTAAACTAGTTAACGATTCCAGGTGATTTTCTTGTCATCCACTTTGAAGTTGTGGTCGATTTTATAGGTTCTATTTGTCGGTTCCATTTAAGAATTTGTTCAGGGCGGAAAAATTAACTCTAACGTTCAGCAAGCCAAACACATTACCCGTGTCAGGGTCGTATTTTATTTCAAGAGGAACCCATATATCATTTAAAATACGCACCCTTAAAGTGCCATTGATCGTAAGCCTGTCTCGTTTTTCGTTTTCATAAAGTGTGCTGAAAGTATGATAATAGCTGCCACTTAATTTGAACTCAAAATAACTCTTGAGCGTATTTTTTGTTTTCAACACGAAGTTGATTCCCGGTTCAAAACTGAAAATATTCCTTTGCAAATCTCTCCCCGATTTAACCGTGTCATCAACATATTGCAGTGCGGTTTTTAGATTCAATTCCAGGTCCGCAGTTCTCAACGAATCGATTCCTTTAACCAGTTCCGAGGTAATTGCAATATTTGAAAACATGAACTGATCATTATAAGTTGTATCACTTACGCCTATTGTCCATAATAAGCGGTTATTAAAATATTCTTTGTAGGCTTCATAAATATCATCTGAAGTTTTTTTCATGTTGAATTTGGGATCGTTCTGAATGGTGTTGAGAAGATATTCGGCATTCTTAATTTTTGCCAGCTCCTCAATCTTTTTCCGGAATGCAGGATCTAATTGATCAAAATTGATCTGCCCTGTAAAAAATTTTGTTTTTTGTTCCCTGATTCGGTTTTGGTCTTCAGGATTTAACCCAGAAATAAAAGCTTCAAGATCGAGATTAATAGCAAACAATTCCTGAGTTCTTTTATCGGTAGAAACCATATCCAAAAAAACTCTCGAAACCGTTTCATCTCTTTTATTAACAAGCGCATATTTTACAGCCGATGAAAATCCATTGAACCTATAAGAAGTATCGAGTTTAACTGCAAAAGCAAAATTTAAGTCACGAAGATGCCTGTATTGATAGTAGTACCTGTCTTTCAATAAAGCTGTATCCAATCTGGCCATAACTGCATAGGGATTGGTGGTAAACCTCATCTCCTTGTTCTTTCCAACCAGGTTGTCAAATGCCAGCTGGAAAAAACTGGTTAACACATCCTTGTAATTACCTGTGGCTAATGAATCTGCTGTTAACGGTAATCTCTCGCTTTTTTGCGCTACAGCATTAACAGCCACAATTGTTAGCAAAACAAGGAATATTCTTGCCTTCATAAACTTTTTTTAAAGTATACTATAGCCGCCTAAAATGATCTTATTAAAATTCTGAGGGGTTGCAGGATTGGTAGGAACGTTTATATCGATAATTGCATCCCCGGAACAAACTCCATTTACAGCGAGCGTATCGTGTGACTGAACATCTGAAAATAAAATGCTTCCGCCCATGCTTATACTTTGCATGTTGATCAAAACTCCATTCCTGAACAATACGGCTGTTGCCTGGCCAAGACCATTAAGAAAATCAATGCCCACTCTCATTGCGAAGGATGTAGCTGTTGCTTTCGCGACCAAAGCTGTTTTTGTAAGATTTTTTCTTCGCGGAGATTTCGCTGCCCCTGATTTGGCTTTTTTGCCTTTTGCCATAAGATTTAGTTTTGTTGCCTACTCTAAATACCGTTTTCGGCTAACCGGTTTATTTATGTCAATATACCAGTTTCTAATATGATGCACTTACTCTGTAAAAGCACTATACCTGGTATAAGAAAACAAAGGGCCTGTGGGATTTCGTGGGTATGAATGCCGATAGCTTTCAAACGCCTTTGACAATATAAATTTGAGTTGTCTCTTAATGCAAAACAACAGTATTACTACTTATCATCTATGTATTTTTACAGGTAGCAATAAAAAAGCAGTCCCGCAATTGCGGGACTGCTACCTTCCTGATTACAATACCTTCCTTTTACATTGCCTTACAATCTTAATCAATTAACACTTTATGCTTAATAGGTGCCGGTTTTAATTTTCCTGTCCATACGGGCTTTCCTTGAATTTTTCGTACCAGGTACATGATTCCAACAAAGATGAAGAAAAATGGACCAAGAAATCCAAACAAGGCTACAAATTTAGTTCCGTAGAACTTACTCATTGGCCTTCGCAATCTTTCTGAAATTAAATACATGCTTGGCACCATCAACAGAGTAAGGAAAAATGAGAAGATCAAACCAAAGATAATCGTCCAGCTCAAAGGTCCCCAGAATACCACACTGTCGCCTCCAAAGAAAATATTGGGTTTGAGATGACTGAACAATCCTGCAAAATCGATATTAAACCCAACGGCCAGCGGCAACAGGCCCATAATAGTTGCTACTGCTGTTAACAATACGGGTATGATCCTGACCCTTCCAGCCTGTATTGCTGCTTCCCTGGTACGCATTCCTCTGCTCCGAAGTTCATCTGCAAATTCAATAATAAGGATACCATTCTTAATTACAATACCCGCCAATCCAACAATTCCTACCAAGAGCATGATCGTGGCAATGGTCATACCTGTAAAGGCGTAGCCCAATAAAACGCCTATGATGGAAAAGAAAATTTCAGTAATGACAATGAATGGCTTGCTCATCGAATTGAATTGCAACACCAGTATCAGGAAAATCAGTCCTACTGCAATCAGGAAAGCCGTACCCAGGAATTCATTTGTTTCCTTTTCCTGTTCACTTTGGCCGCTCTGGCGAATGACTACATCCGCAGGAATCTTTACCTTATTCTTGAAGTCGTTGATCTTTGTTTGCAGTGCGGCGTTGATGGGCGCTACCAAAGTAGGATCCGTTACGTTACTTTGCAATTGGATGGTTCTTTTGACATTCTTCCTCTTTACACCCCCAGTAGCGCTTGTATAATCCACCTTAGCAACAGCACTGAGCGGTATGGACTTCACCTGCATCGTATTCATATCCATGAAAGTGATACGCATGTTCATGATGTCAATGATATTATTCCGCATAAGGTCATTGTAGCGTAATTGAATTTTATATTCGTCTTCCCCTTCTTTTAACTTACTCACCTCCTTACCAAATACAGCTGTCCGGATTTCCATACCTACCTGGCCCGTTGATAGTCCTTCCAGCATGGCCCGCTCCCGATCTACACTCACTGTTATTTCTGGATTGTTAAGGTCCACATCCGGCTGCAGGTTTTCAATTCCCTCGACGCGATTGGTATCGAGATAATTATACAGCTGCGCAGCCACAGAGGTAATGCTTTCAAAGTTATCACCTACCACCTCGATATTTACGGGAGGATCAGTTGGAGGACCTCCGTCTTCCTGTGCTACCTCGATGCTGGCGCCGGGAATACCTTTCATTGCCGCCCTGATAGAATCCTTATAAGGTCCTGTACGGATGCCATGCCTTTTTTCATATTCCACAAACGAGACCTGTATCCGGCCGAGGTGACTTTGTACACTTCTGTTATTATCCCTGGGATTATTGGCACTGACGGCGACATTGGTGATGATGCTCTCAACAATACTTCCCGGTGTACCCGGCTTTTCTTTCCCCAAAACTTTATAAACCCTTTTTTCCAGCACCCTTGTAATACTATCCGTGTATTCGACATCGGAGCCAACGGGCAACTTCACATACACATAAACAAAATTCGGGTCCCCGCTTGGGAAGAAAGTTTGCTTAGTTCTTCCCATACTAATGCTCGCCATCAACAAACCAATGGCAACAACAAAAAGGCCGAAAAGTGAAACGAAGGCCCACACCGGCCTTATGCCCTTTAATAGCCAACGTAACAATTTTTCATACCGGTTCATCAGGGAAGGCAACACTTTTCTCTGGAAAGAATGAATGGCATCGTTCAGCACAAAAGCATTAAACAACATTAATATGGCCATCAACAGGAGAAAGTTGGCGATGCCTGCGATACCGCCGAGATGCAACAGGATGCCACCAAGGAGAAGGACAAGGAACCATTTATTTTTAAATACAGCTTTTTTCGGGTTGGCGTGCTCCTTTCCTTCCGGTTTCATAAAGCTTACCGCAAATACCGGGTTAAAAAAGAAAGCTACGATCAATGAAGCCGCAAGTGTCAGGATCAACATGGTAGGCAGATAGATCATGAACTTACCAATAAGACCTTTCCAAAACAACAGTGGGAAAAAAGGTGCTAGTGTGGTGGCGGTGCCTGCCAACACCGGGACAAAAACTTCACCAGCTGCTTCCTTCGCACTTCTCACAATGGGCATTTTTCCGTTAGCATAGATCCGGTGGGTATTCTCTATGACGACTATAGCATCGTCGACGATAATTCCCAAACCAAACAATAGTGCGAACAATACAATAAAATTCAAGGTTACATGCGTACCGATGATGGCATCAGCGATTGGTAGAAACAGGAAAGCTACGAACACACTCAAAGGCACACTCAGGGCAACAAAAAACGCATTGGTAACACCCATAAAGAACATGAGAATGATCAATACCAGGATGAACCCGATAATGATCGTATTGATCAACTCATTGAAAGATGTTGCGGTTTGCTTACTTTGATCGCCGGTGATGACTACCATAAGATCTTTGGGAAGTTCTTCGTTCTTTCGCATCTCTTCAACAATGGCCTTTACCTTGTTGGCGCAATTGATCAGATTTTCACCAGCTCTTTTTACAATGTTCAGCGTGACTACATTCTTTCCGTCGAGGCGTGCATAGCTTTCCCTTTCTTTGATGGTATCTTTTATCTGGGC
>Ga0193740_1000291_pt1 | contig 14549 bp, 9 predicted proteins | sample L2s1metaG_FD_145072 | JGI IMG/M metagenome (GOLD analysis project Ga0193740, IMG submission 145072) | Soil microbial communities from a riparian zone of the East river system, Colorado, United States - L2s1 | ecosystem: Environmental > Terrestrial > Soil > Riparian zone | place: USA: East River... | reverse complement strand
GATCCTCCTGTTGTTGAGATCAAATATCTTGGCTTCAATGATAAGAACCCTGTATTTGAGATCATCATCAGCGGTGTTCAGGCTGATAATTATTATATCACTGTCAGGGGTGAATCAGGAACTGCCCTGTATTCAGAGAAAATATCAGGTAAAAACATTTCCCGTAAGTATCGTATCGATACGGAAGAGGTAATTCCTGCCAACGGTCTTCGTTTCGAAATAAGAGTAGGTAGCAGTAATAAAACAGAAGTTTATGTTGCTGGTACTACTGAAAGTATTTCAAGAGAAATGGCTGTAAACAAAATTCAATAAAAAATTATTGAGCAGTAAAAAATGTCCTGTCTAAGGCGGGACATTTTTTATTTTCAAATGCAGGAAGAATAAATTTTATTTTTTTGCCTTCTTTTGTATTTCTTCTAATTTGGCTATATAAATACTGCGACCATGTGTTCCAAGCACTATTTCATTTTCTCTTTGTTGAATGGCTATATCATGAATGGGGACAGATCTTGGTAAACCTTTATTCCACATCATAAAAGTATTTCCTTTGTCAAGACTTACATAAAGACCTCCATCAGTACCAACATAAAGTATGCTGTCATTCTTTGGATCCTCACGAATAACATTTACTGGTTCATTCGGAAGATCTTTTCCAATTTGCACCCATGTCTTTCCATGATCTTCACTGGTGTATATGTAAGGAGCAAAATTGTCAATGCGATAACCATTTAAAGTTGCATACACCCTTCCTTCTTTATGTTGTGATGCAAGAACACGGCTCACCCACAATCCGTGAGTCATGAGTCGTGAGTCTTTAGTTTTGGCTTTTGACTTTTGACTTTTGATTTCGGCAACTGTCGGTTGATTCAATTGTTCCCATGAATACCCACCATCTTTTGTCATATGTATGTTTCCATCATCAGTTCCAGCATAGATCAAACCGAATCTTGTTGGAGATTCAGAAATAGTAGTTAGTGTACCATAAGGAACATCTCCTTCTTTTTTTCCATTGCTAAGATCCGATGTCATTGTTATCATCGTATCACCTTTATTCATGCTTCGATGAAAATGATTGCTGCCGAAATAAACTATATCAGGATTGTGACTGCTTAATAATATCGGCGATTGCCAGTTAAAACGATAGGGAAACTCACCTAACTCATGTCTTGGTGTGATCCTGCGGTTGCCATCTCTTGTTATCCTGTTTGTTCTTTGGTAACTTCCAAATTGTGAACCATAGTATGTTGTAGCATTATCCCTGGTATCCACCTGCACCTGCATGCCATCTCCTCCACCAATATTTACTTCCCCACCGGTTGTTAATCCAAGTCCTGAACCTTGAAATGGATTTCTGCCCGTCTGTGATGAAACATACCAAACACCATTGTCCTGCAAACCCCCATACACGTTATAGGGCCTTGCATTGTCAGTAGTGATCGCATAAAATTGCCCAACTGCCGGCGTATTTGCTTTGAACCAAACTTCGCCATCATCATAAGTAATGTTTATACCACCATCGTTACCATTGATGAGATGAGAATCTTTTTTTGGATTCACCCACAGCGCATGGTGATCTGAATGCACATTATTTCTGTCAATATTTTTCCATGTCTTGCCTCCATCGATAGATTCCATTGCATTCAAGCCAAGAATGTATAGTTTGTTTTCATTGTACGGTGACACATAAATTTTTGCAAAATAATATCCATAAGTAAAGAACATTCCTATTTCTTTTTCATTTATCTTTTTCCAGCTTTGTCCTCCATTATCACTTTTATAAATTTCACAACCAATGGGATTCGATTCAAAACCAGTATTGACATTTAAATAATCATAAAGAACTGTAGGTTTATATTTATCATTTGCCACGCCTTCTTTCAGCATTGCTGAGTTATATTTCGGAGACATCCTGTTTCGTATTAAAAAAGTATCAAGCTTTTTACTATTCAATTGTGCAAATTGTTCTTTTGTCAGATCTTTAAAATCGGCTATGCGGAAAGTGGTTGTATCTCTTTTTGCGGTATCAGGCTTGTTATTCTGGTTATCAAGAACTGCATATACGATCTGTGGGTTTTTGGGATAAACGCAAAGACCGATCCTTCCTAATTTATCGCCGGTTGGAAAACCAGAACCTGCCCCGCTAATCAATTTCCAGGTATCACCGGCATCAGTGCTTTTATAAATGCCGCTTGTTTTCCCGGCTTCTACAAAATTCCATGCACTCCTTGTTTTATACCATGTAGCAGCATAAAGCTCATTTGCATTTTGGGGATTAATATCCATTTCTACTGCGCCGGTATTGTCATCTACATATAAAGTTTGTTTCCATGTTTTGCCACCATCGGTAGTTTTATAAACACCTCTTTCTTTATTCGGAGAAAATAGATGTCCAAGCGCTGCTACCCATGCTATATTATTATCTGTTGGATGCAATTGGATTTTTCCAATATGATGCGAATCGGGTAAGCCAATATGCTCCCATGTTTTACCGCCATCACTGCTTTTGTAAACGCCGATCCCAGCATACGATGAACGGCTGCTGTTCACTTCGCCTGTCCCGATCCAGATCGTCTTCGTTTTCCAATCAACTGCGATATCACCAATTGTAAGTATATCTTCAGAATCAAAAATTGATTTGAAGGAAAGACCATTATTTTTTGTGTACCACAAACCCCCGGATGCATAGGCTACATAAAACTCGGTAGGATCATCAGGGTTTGCTTCTATATCGTCAACTCTTCCACTCATCGTTACAGGTCCAATATTGCGAAAGCTTATATCATTCAATACAGACCTCTTTTCCAGCTCTTTTCGCTGTTGCACTGCTTTCATTCTGTCTTCTGCAGAAGTGGGGGGTAGCTGGGCGAATGTGATAATGTGTGAACTTACTAATAGACTAATGAAAAGCAGCGGTTTAGAATAATGCCTGGTGTGCTTAAATTTTAACAGGTGAAACATAAATACAGTCGTTTTTCGTTATTAATTTTGGTAGTGAATGATCCATTAAGGACTTTCCAAACTTACTAAACAATGCGTTACATTCTATTTATTATTCTCTTGATTTCTATCAACGGTTATTCGCAGTGCAAAACTTTTATGATCGGTGTAAAAGGAGATACGTTGAATTGTGTTGACTTGAAAGGATTGAAACAGGGCCGTTGGGTAAATGAATTACCGCCCCTTCGCGGTGAAAAAGGTTATGAAGAGCAAGGCGTCTATATCAATGATAAAAAAGAAGGACAGTGGCAGCAGTTTACATTGGATGGCGACCTGTTAGCAATAGAAAATTATCGTTGGGGAAACAAAAATGGGCGATGCATGTACTATAATCCATTTGGTCAGCCAATGCGTGAAGAGAGCTGGAAAGCAGTGAATCCTGATAATCCTTATGATACGGTTGATATATATAGTCTGAACGATCCGACTAAAGTTGTTAGGAAGGAACTAATGAAATTAAATGGTCATACTCTTCGTCATGGCTACTGGAAATTTTTTGATCCTGACCTTGGAACAATTGTAAAAACCGAGCAATATAAACTTGACAAACTGGTTGTTGCAGGCGCAGTGGAAGATGAATTAGCTCCAATTGATATAAGCACTGGTTCTACAACAAAAGCAAAAACAGATACTACCGGTAAAAAAACAGCTGCAAAACCCCAGGCAGTTCTTGATTACGAAAAAAAGAATGCGGGTAAAAAGAAAGTGAAGACAAGAGATGGACAGACGGGATATTAATTATAAAAAATCCTTATGAATAAAAAAGCCACTTCAACAGAAGTGGCTTTTCGTTTAAAATAGTTTATTAAAATGCTTTTTTCTTCTCTTCCGCTTTCTGCATTGGGTTATTTGGTTGAGGTTGATTTCTTCCGCCTTGCTGAGCCGCTTTAAACACCTGGAATTTAGTTTGCATTATTTCTTTTGGCCATGTATTGTTGCTTTCATCAATGTCCGCTGTTTCTCTCATAGGATCAAGTTTCACTTCGGCCACTTCTTTATCTTTTACAAAAACTTTTGTTACACCCTTTTCATTTTTTCTCCATACCTGTGCAGGAATTTTTTCATAATCTTTTGTTCCGTCTTTATAGGTCCATTCAAGAATGATCGGCGTTACTAAACCACCTTTGTTAGAAAAGCTGATCTCGTAAAAATTTTTACCAACGATCTTTGCTTTTGTTTCTTCATCCATTGGTGGCGTACCTGTTTTTGTTGCAAGACCATAAGCAGTCGTATCATATTTCTCTATACCTCTTGCATATCTCCAGTAAAAATCACGTAGTGAAGTGTCAACATCTGTTTGAAATGTTATGTTTTGATCTTCACGATTTCTCACTTTTGAAATATCATCAAACCTTGGCGTTCTTGGTTGGTCAAGCTTCCTATATATAATTGTATCTTTTTGATTTCCTCCCTGTACGAATTCAGGTTTGAAATGTTTTACCGTATCGATTGAAATATCCGCTGCATCAATGCCATAGAACCATCCACGCCAGAACCAATCAAGGTCTTCACCGCTTGCATCTTCCATGCTACGGAAAAAATCTGCAGGTGTTGGGTGTTTAAATGCCCAACGTTTTGAATATTCTTTAAATGCATAATCAAACAACTCACGGCCCATGATCGTTTCCCTTAACACATGAAGCGCAGTAGCTGTTTTTATATATTGGTTTGTAAAAAACTGGTTGATGTTCTCTGAATTCGTCATGATGGGTTCCAATTGATCTTTCGGCAGCTTCATATAATCTGCCGTGGTATGTGCTTTGCCCCACGCAGGATATTTATTATCCCAAAGTTCTTCTGCAACAGTTTGAACAAAAGTGTTCAAGCCTTCATCAAGCCATGTCCATTGGCGTTCATCGCTGTTAATGATCATCGGGAAAAAATTATGTCCTACTTCATGTATGATAACGGTGATCGCTGAATTTTTTTGATTCTCATCGTAGGTTCCATCTTTTTCAGCACGACCGGGATTAAAACAGATCATTGGATATTCCATCCCGTTAGCTGCTTCTACGCTTTGGGCAACTGCGTAAGGATACGGGATTGAAAACTTTGAATAAGTTTTTATAGCATGCGCGACTGCCTTAGTTGAATAGCGTCGATATATTGGATATGCCTCTTTGCCATAAAAACTCATACACATCACTTTCTTTCCTTCAATTGTTATTGGCATTGCATCCCAAACAAATTTTGGACTGCTGCCCCAGGCAAAGTCACGAACATTATCAGCTTTAAAAATGTATGTCTTCTTGCGAGGCGAAGCTGAAGCAATCCCATGATTCTTTTCTGCAGCTTTTGCTTCAGCTAGTGTAACTATTTCCGACACCTCTTTTCCAGTTTGTGCTTTTTGCCAACGTGCCAATTGTGATGCAGATAAAAGCTGTGCATAGTTTTGGCATTCACCTGTTGACCCAACAACATGATCTGCCGGCACGGTCATTTGCACTTTAAAATTTCCAAATGTCAATGCAAATTCTCCTGTGCCTGTGAATTGATGATTTTGCCAGCCCTGGAAATCACTATAAACACAAAGCCGCGGATACCATTGTGTCATTGTAAAAATATAATTACCATCATCAGGAAAATATTCATAACCACCACGACCACCTTGCTTAAATCGATCAGGAATATGATAGTTCCAGTCAATTTTCATAACCATTTTCTGACCGGGTTTCAATGGAGTTGCCAGGTCAACCCTCATCATTGTTTTATTAATTGAATATTTTATTGGATTACCAGTGGCATCAGTAAGTTTTACAATATTCACTCCAAAATCAAAATCTTTTTTTGGAGCAATGATGTTTTCTGCGTTATTAGAATTCATTCTTTGAGGCAACGTACTGGCTCCCTGGTAGCCTGCATTTTTCTTTGAACTATGTTCGTTCTCGTCTAACTGGAACCATAAATAAGGAAGTACATCGGGAGAGTTATTATAATAAGTAATTGTTTCACTTCCGCTAAGTTTCAGGTTTTTTTCGTCAAGCTCACATTTTATATCATAATCACAACGCTGCTGCCAGTACTTTGGTCCCGGTGTACCGCTTGCTGTTCTGTATTCATTGCCTGTTGGTAAAATATTTCCTAGTTGTTCAAATTTATTTCCATGATTGGAGGCCGCATTGTTCTTAATATCCTGGGCAGAAAGAAAGCTAATAGCAATTAGCTGTAAGCAACAAAGGAAGATTTTTTTCATGTAATTAGTTTTAGCCGAGCTAAAATTAATTGATTAGGCTGTTCAAATGACTACCGTCAATAAAAAAACCGTCCTTATAATTAAGAACGGTTTCTGATTTAGTTCGTTAAGCCCCTTTAGGGGTTTGGGGTTGTATTAAAAAGCTTTCTTCTTCTCAGCCGAATTTTGCATTGGGTTCTTTGTGCCAGCAGGTGCAAATGGGTTACCTGTTTGTTTAAACACAGTGAACTTTGACGGCTCAGTTATATTTTTTGGCCATTTGTTATTTGACTCGTCAATATCTGCAGTCTCTCTCATCGGATCAAGCTTTATACCTGTTACTTGTTTATCTTTTATAAACACTTTGGTAAATCCTTTTTCATTCTTTCTCCAGATCTGTGCAGGGATCTTTTCAACTTCTTTTGTACCGTCAGCATAGGTCCATTCAATTATAACCGGCATGATAAGACCACCTTTGTTTGAGACCTTCAACTCATAAAAATGTTTATTCTGCAATTTTTCTTTTGTTGCTTCCTCAATAGGAGGATTGCCCGTTGTTGTGCTGATAGTATAGCTGGCAGAATCATAAGGCTCCATTGCTCTTGCATATCTCCAGTAAAAATCACGAAGCGACGTATCTGCATCAGTTTGGAAAGTGATATTCTTGTCTTCCTTGTTACGGATCTTTGAAACATCTTCAAATGAATTTACCAAAGGCTTTTGTATTTTTCTTGAGACTACAGTGTCTTTCACCGGTGTCGCTGCAAAATCAGGTTTGAAATATTTTACTGTATCTAAAGCGATGTCACATGCATCAATGCTATAGAACCAACCTCTCCAGAACCAGTCAAGATCTTCGCCACTTGCATCTTCCATTGTGCGGAAAAGATCAGCAGGCTCAGGATGTTTGAAAGCCCAGCGTCTTGCATATTCTTTGAATGAATAATCAAACAGCTCACGACCCATAATTGTTTCACGAAGAATATTCAAACCTGTTGCAGGTTTTGAATAAGCATTCGGACCAAAACCAATAATGTTTTCAGAGTTACTCATGATCGGTTCTAACTGATCTTTTGGCAACTTCATGTAATCAACAATGGTATGGGCAGGCCCGCGGCTCACAGGAAATTTATTATCCCATAATTCTTCAGTCAGGTATTCAACAAAAGTATTCAAACCTTCATCCATCCAGCTCCATTGACGCTCGTCGCTGTTGATGATCATTGGGAAAAAGTTATGACCCACTTCATGAATTACAACACCCAGCATACCATTCTTTGTTCCTTCACTGTAAGTGCCGTCTTTTTCAGTACGCCCAAAATTGAAACAGATCATTGGGTATTCCATACCATTACTTGCTTCCACACTTTGTGCAACAGGATAGGGGTAAGGGATCGTGAATTTTGAATATGTTTTAATTGTATGTGCAACTGCTTTTGTTGAATACTTACGATACAAGCCATACGCTTCTTTTCCATAAAGACTCATTGCCATTACTTTCTTTCCTTCAACATAAGCAGGCATTGCATCCCAAATAAATTTAGGACTGCTTCCCCATGCAAAGTCACGAACGTTTTCTGCTTTGAATATCCATGTCTTCTTTTTATCAGTATTATTTTTTTCGCCAGCTTTTGCTTCATCAAGCGTTACTATTTCCACCACATCTTTTGCAGTTTGTGATTTTTGCCAACGTGCCATTTGTGCAGGCGTCAAGACTTGTGCATAGTTTTGACATTCGCCAGTAGAACCTACAATGTGATCAGCTGGTACGGTCATTTGAACTTTAAAATTTCCAAATGTCAAAGCAAATTCACCACGACCAGTGAACTGGTGATTTTGCCAGCCCTGGAAATCACTGTACACACAAAGACGGGGATACCATTGTGCCATTGTAAATAGATAGTTACCATCTTCAGGGAAAAGTTCATAACCACCACGGCCACCTTTGGTCTGGCGATTTGCAATGTTATAATTCCAGTCAATTGTAAAAACAAATTTCTGTCCTGCTTTTAACACGGTCGGAAGTTCCACTCTCATCATTGTTTTATTGATCGTGTACTTCAATGACTTCCCGGTTGCATCAACGATCTTCATAATATTAAAACCAAACTCATTTGGCTTAGCATTATCAATGGTTCTTTCAATACCCGCCGCATTCATTCTTCCAGGCAAAGTACTTCCGTCCTGGTAGTTGGCATTGTTTGATGAGCTGTGCTGGTTCTCATCCATCTGTAGCCACAGGTATGTAAGCTGGTTAGGAGAATTGTTGTAGTAGGTTATAACCTCGCTACCCGTAAGCATCAATTTTTTTTCATCAAGCTCACATTTGATATCGTAATCACAACGCTGCTGCCAGTATTTTGGACCCGGAGCGCCGCTGGCGGTACGATATTCATTTGGAGTTGGCAATATTGTGCCCAACTGCTCAAACTTATTCCCATGATTACTATTGGGATTGTTTTGTGTGTTTTGTGCAATAAGAAAACTGCAGGCTATTAACTGCAGGCTGCACACGATCAGAAATTTTTTCATGTGATGTTTTTTGTTTTTTATTTTACAGAGTTTAGTATCCCGATAACTATCGGGACTTTTTAGCTTTTCTTGTGTCACTCACTTATACGTCCTGTTCGCTATTCAGCTTTTATCCACCCCCAATTGTATTTTTCTTGTGCTCGTAAATCCGAGCCCCGCCAGCTGGGCATAATGTATATTCCTTTAATTGGAGTGATATGACTCCGAGCTCTTAACTCAAGGCTCCGAACTCACCATGGTATTCTCTCCAACGCCATCTTCAATGCCAACCCAAAAACACCAGCGGACGCAAATATCACCCAATCCCTTCTATTTACTTTAAACAATGTTATAAGAATTGTTGAAAATAAAAGGATGCTCAGCACGACAACAATTTGTCCAACCTCCAATCCAATATTAAATCCAAACAGGCCCCAGCCGATCGACTGGTCTGAAGCAAGCATAAAACGTATGCTGTTCGCAAAACCCATTCCATGTATCAATCCAAAGAACAAAGCCAGGAAATAATTTATACGTACAGATCTTGGTGTAAATTTTTTTTGGAAGATGTTGATAATGGCTGTAAAAACAATGGTGCAGGGGATTAAAAATTCTACCCACGTTGCTGAGAACCGGATGATGTCAAAAACGCTTAATGCTAATGTGATGCTATGACCGATAGTAAAAGCCGTTACTAAGATCAATACCTGTTTCCAGTCTTTAAGTATATAAATAGCAGCCAGCGCCAAAATAAAAAGCTGGTGATCCAATGCTCCTTTGCTTATAATATGCTCCCAGCCGAGTTTGAAATAAAAACCGAAATCGCTCATAAATATTTGAAAGCTTTCTTCGAACCCTTGTCCTATTTTTAACGTCTCATATCAATCGGGCATGAAAATAAGGCGGACTTTTGTAAACAAAAAAACTATTGTTTTAATGGCTTCATCATTCTATAAATGGTTGCTGATTCCGTCGTTGGGGATCATGTTGTCATCTGCAAGTCCGGACAAGACCCATCCTTTTCATGTAAGTGTAGTGGAAATCAACCATAACGAAACAGATAAAACCCTTGAGATCAGCTGCAAAATTTTTACCGATGATTTTGAAAAAGTACTGGTCCAGAATTACAAAACAAAGGTTGATCTTACCAATCCGCCGGACAAAAAAGCAATGGATTCGGTGGTAAAAAAATATATTTTTTCTCATCTTACTGTTTCTGTTGATGGCAAACCGGCATCACTTTCTTATCTCGGCTTTGAAAAGGATGCCGAAGCTGTTTACAGCTTTGTACAGGTAGATAATGTTGGATCAGTTAAAAAAGTTGAATTAATAAATAAACTGATGCACGATATGTTTACCGACCAGGTGAATATTATACATGTGATCGTGAAAGGGGAAAGAAAAAGTACAAAGCTGGATTATCCTGCAAATGTGGCGAAGGTTGAATTTTGAATTTACGACATCATAGATTCTAAGGTTTCTTTATAGTTTTACGCTAATGATCAGGATCTTTTTATTTTTTCTCTGCTTTCTTTTTATACAAAATTCTTTTTCACAGCAATTTTTTATCAGGGGTCGTGTAACAGATATTGAAACACAACTTCCATTAAAAGGTGCCAGTGTTTACATTAATAACACTACGAAAGGGTCCATTACGAATGATAACGGTGATTTTGAATTGGGTCCATTACAACCGGGACGCTACGAAGTAGTAGCTTCTTTTGTAGGTTATGATGCTTTGCTTTATTCTGCTGAAATCAAATCTTCAAATTTGCGCATCAGTTTCAAGGTTGAAAAGAAAGAAGAAATATTGCGTGAAGTACTTGTTCTTAGCAGTGAATTAAGAAAGCGTTACCTGGATATTTTTAAAAAATTTGTTATCGGTCAGAGTGTAGCGGCTGACCATTGTAAAATAAAAAATATTGAAGAAGTTCAATTTGCTTCAGGGGAAACCAAGGATGAGATAGTGGCCTATACAGAAAAAGCATTGGTGATCGAAAACCCTGAACTTGGTTATACAATTCATTTTGATCTCCTTGAATTTTATTATAACAAAGCTACCACCGGTGCCTATTTTTTTGGCTATACCCGTTTTGTTGACTGGGGAAAAGATGAAAAAACAAAAACGAAATGGCTCCGCAAGCGAAGACAAGCTTATGAGGGAAGTACCGTTCATTTTTTTCGCAGCCTTGTAAATAAGCAATTGGCAAAAGAGGGATTTACAACTTACCAGTTGATCATTAAACAAAAAGAAAAAAGCGATTCTGCCAGCGTGCAAGTCATGGCGCGAAAAACTGATGCAGCTATGCAAATGGCAACTAAAGCGACCGAAGACAGTATGATCCGTATTTACCCGGATTCAGTGTATCGTATTTATGAGTTGAGAGTAGATGATGGCTGGCGGATCTTTTATGAAAAAAATACGAATCTGAAACTTGAAATAACGAAAAAGATGATCGTAAGCGGGCAACCACCTACCGGCACCGTTTCTGGATTGCGGTTGCGTGAAGAACCTGCTTTAATAAATGCAAGAGGAATAATCCTTACACCAATACGGCTTTTTTATGATGGCCTCTGGGGTTATGAATGTTTGGCAAATATGCTGCCGGAGGATTATGAGGTAGAATAAGATCTCAAATTATCAATCCATCTCCTGTCTCAATTCTTTACTGATATCCACTAAAACTTTATCAATGCGATGCCCGTCCATATCAATTATTTCAAATTTAAATCCTTTCCAGTCGAACTTATCGCCTGTATGAGGAATGCGTTCGAGCTCATGTAATATGAATCCAGCGAGTGTATCAAATTCATGCTCACCTTCATTCATCCATTGTTCTTTATCGAAACGGGTAAGAAAATCATAAAATGGGATTTGTGCATCAACAAGGAAACTTCCATCTTCTCTTTCTGTTACTTCATAATCGGTAACATCAGGCTGCGGAATATCACCAACAATAGCTTCCAATATATCGTTTAAAGTGACCAGGCCCTGCATACTTCCATATTCATCCACAATAAAGCATGAATGCTGTTTGGTTCGTTTAAATTTTTCCAGCAGCTGGTATGGACTGTTATTCTCAGGAACAAACATGGCAGGCTTCATCACTTCTTTGAACCTGGTCATGTCATCTGTTACATACAGATCTTTAATGGAGACAATGCCTTTTATATTATCAATTTCTCCATCACAAATTGGATAAACTGAGTGTGGCTCACTAACAATTTTTTCTTTTATCTTTTCTTCATTGTCTTCAAGATCAAACCAGATTATATCACTGCGATGGGTCATCAATGAAGTGATATTTCTATCGCCCAAATGAAAGACACGTTCAATGATCTCTCTTTCTTCTTCTTCAATTGTTCCGGCCTCTGTTCCTTCGGAGATCATGGTTTTAATTTCTTCTTCAGTTACCGCATCATCTGTTGATTTTTTTATATTAAAAATGAAAAAGAATCCATTGCTTATTTTATTAAGCAGCCACACAAAAGGATGGGTGATTTTTGCAAAAACCAAGATCGGACCGGCAACCAGCTTTGAAATTTTTTCTGCTCTTAATAGTCCGAACCTTTTCGGGATCAATTCACCAAAAAGTATAGAAAGAAAGGTAACAAGGATAACAACAATAGTAAGTGAGATACCTTCTGCATAGGCACTTAAAAAACTTATTTTTTTAAAAAAGGGAACGAGATAAACGCTGAATCTTTCACCGGAATAAACACCTGTTAAAATTGCAATTAAAGTAATAGCTATTTGCGCAGCGGATAAAAATACTTCTGGTTTGTTGGAAAGTTCTAAAGCTCTTCGTGCAAGCTCGTCGCCTTTGGCTGCCATATTTTCAAGCCTGGCTTTTCGGGCCGATACCAGGGCGATCTCACTCATCACAAATAATCCGTTAATTAAAATAAGTCCCAGCAATATGAATATTTCCATCTAAACTGAAGTTGGTTTCTTATTCGAAGTTAACGAATCCGAACCGCTTGTTGAAGAATGTACCAAGCAGCCAACCAAATGCAATTCCAATCGTGGCACCACCTACAATATCAAAAGGATAATGAACGCCAACATATACTTGTGCATAGCCAATAATTGCTGCCCATAGATAAACTAACCAACCCCATTTTCCAATAACTGGTCGCAAGGTCAGGAAAATAAATGTTGCCATTCCAAAATGGTTAGCTGCATGAGATGAGGTAAAGCTATAAGTACCCGAGCAGCGATCCACCAGCAGTCTTACGTATTGAAAGAAATTTGGATCACCACAAGGTCGCCAGCGTTCAAATGCCTCTTTTACAAGTTTACTGCTTGTCATATCGCAAAGAGAAACGGTGCAAAGAAAAAATACACACCACCACCAGCCACGGTTTTTGAAGTTTGTGGGTATAAAAACAAGCAGGAACAAATAAAGCGGTGTCCAGAAGTAGGCAATGCGCAAATAAGGCAATATACTGTCAAAAAATGAATTGCTTTGATGGTTATTAATTTGGATAAAAAGCCATTGATCCCATTGTTCTAGTTTGTGGAGGAGGCTGCTTTGAATCAAAAACATTTGACAAAAATAGAGGAACGGTCAAAATATAACAGAAACTCATCGGCATTAACGCAGAAATTCTTTTCTTTTGCAGTTTTCTATGCTTATCAGGCTTAAAATTCCAAAGACAATAATGTGGGTGATAAACCTGCTGGTGATCTTTTTGCTGATCTTCACTTTGTTCAGATTTGCTACTTATTTTTCATTTAGTCCAAAGGATCTGAGTTTTAAAGAATTGGTACCTTCTTTTTTGTTGGGTGTTCGTTATGATCTTCGTTGGATCGCTATAATTCTTTTACCAATTGTATTTGTAAGTTTAATTCCAAACCTGTCACCATTTTATTCTGCAAGAAATAAAAAATGGTGGACCTGGTACCTGGCCATTATTACTTTCATTATTTTTTTCTTTTTCGCAGCCGACTTTGGAAATTTTGCATACAACAGGACAAGACTAAATGCAAGTGCACTTAATTTTTGGGAGGACGCAAAAATTTCTATGGCAATGCTCTGGCAATCATACCCGCTTTTCTGGATGTTACTGGGATTGATAATTGCTGTACTTTTTTTCCGTTGGATGTTTCGTCGTATGCATTGGACAGTAATAGTAAAAACAGATGGACATGGCATACCGTATAAAAGAAAATGGTTTTTCATTTCAGGGTTATTGCTTCTCATTTTTATTTATGGTAGTCTTACCACTTCCTCTCTCAAATGGAAAAAAGCATTTGAGCTGAATGATAATTTCAAAAGTTATCTTTCATTAAATCCACTTCAGAATTTTTTTACAACGCTTAGGTTTCGTCAACCGCAGTTCAATGAGAATACCGCAAGAGAGAATTTTTCTGTGATGGCAGATTGGATGGGTTTACCTGTCAAAGAAAACTTCTCCTATCGTCGTGAGATATTTCCTGAAATAATGGCTTTAGAAAGTAAGCCGAATATTGTTTTGGTAATGTGTGAGTCTTTTAGCATGTATAAAAGCAATATGAGTGGTAATCCGTTGAATACAACACCTTACTTTAGCCAGATGGCAGACAGTGGGATCTTTTTTGAAAAATGTTTTTCACCTCATTTTTCCACTGCACGAGGATTGTTTGCATTGCTTACCGGCATACCCGACGTGCAACTTTCAAAATTTTCAACACGTAATGAAGCGGCCCTTGGTCAGCATACTATTATCAATAATTTTGAAGGGTATGATAAGATGTATTTCCTGGGTGGAAGTCCTGAGTTTAATAATTTCCATGGTCTTTTAAAGAATGTCGATGGCCTTCAAATGCACGTAGAAGGAACTTTCAGTTCTCCCAAAATGAATGTTTGGGGTATCAGTGATAAAA
>Ga0193740_1000290_pt1 | contig 14554 bp, 9 predicted proteins | sample L2s1metaG_FD_145072 | JGI IMG/M metagenome (GOLD analysis project Ga0193740, IMG submission 145072) | Soil microbial communities from a riparian zone of the East river system, Colorado, United States - L2s1 | ecosystem: Environmental > Terrestrial > Soil > Riparian zone | place: USA: East River... | reverse complement strand
AACCTTGTCATGAAATTAATTTTTACCTGTTGATCCAAAACCTCCGTCATTGCGAACGGTTTCAGTTAAAACCGTCACCTGTTCCCAAATTATCTTTTCTACCTTTTGTAAAACCAGTTGAGCGATTCTGTCGCCTGGATTTATGATCTGTTTTTCCCCGGATAAGTTTATCAAAACAATCTTAATTTCTCCCCGATAATCCGCATCAATAGTTCCGGGCGAATTAAGACAGGTAATTCCCTGCTTGGTGGCAAGCCCGCTTCTCGGACGAACCTGTGCTTCATAGCCAGAGGGGAGTTCAATAAACAATCCAGTTGGTACCAACCTACGTTCCATGGGTTGAAATAGAACAGGTGAAGGAAGATCAGCCCTGAGATCCAATCCCGAAGAACCATCCGTAGCATATGCAGGTAAAGAATTATTTGAAACGTTTACAATTTTTACTTCGATAGCCATGCTTTCAAAGATAAGTTGCCCAATAAAGAAAGCAGTTAAATTGTTTCTAATAATACTGTGGCATATGCAATAACTCCCTCTTTCCTTCCAACAAAGCCCATCTGCTCAGTGGTAGTAGCCTTAATAGAAATATTTTTTTCGGACGTGCCAATTATGGCAGCAATTGCTTTTTGCATTTGCTGGATATAAGGTTTTATTTTGGGTTCCTGCAAACACAATGTACTGTCGATGTTTACAAGCTGATAATTTTGTTTTTGAATTAAGCCGATCGTTTCCTTCAACAATATTTTACTATCAATGCCTTTAAATCTTGCATCAGTATCCGGAAAATGAACTCCAATATCCCCCAAACAGGCAGCGCCCAGTAATGCATCGCATATAGCATGTAATAATACGTCCGCGTCGCTGTGTCCAACTGCTCCCTTAATGTGTGGAATAGGTATACCTCCAACCATGAATTCTTTTCCTTCTGCCAATTGGTGAAAATCTACTCCAAATCCAATTCTGTAAGCCATGCTGCAAATATCTGTAAACCTTTCACTGGGGTTTAGGTTTTAAATAAAAAAAGCGATCCGTGATGGATCGCCTTTCAAATTTTTTTTATTAATTATTCCTCGGTTGCGGCATCGAAATTAAACACCAAAGAGAAACGAAGGGTATTTGATAATGGATTTTGAGATACACCCGAACCTGAAGGAATGAGGTAAGAAAAATTCAGCTCAAATACATTGTACTTGATTCCGACCCCGGTAGTAAAATACTGTCGATTGCCTTTATACTTATTTTCATAAAAATAGCCACCGCGCAAAGCAAATTGATTGTTGTATGTATATTCAAAACCAGTGGCAATTTGGAATTCTTTTAATTCTTCAGAAAAACCACCTGGTGCGTCGGCAAAGGAAGTGAACCAGCTGGAGATCACACTTTGGCTACGATATTTATCCAGGGCCATGGTGTCTTCAACGGTTGGCGGATCCTGAAATTGTGGAGGTGTAGGCACCATTAATTTCAAGATATCAACTCCAAAACTTATTTTATTACTTTCATCAAACACTCTTGTATAAGTGGTTCCCAGGGCAAGATTTGCAGGAATATAATCCTTTTCATCGGCGTTGTTAGAATACCCAATCTTAGCTCCCAGGTTGGTTAATGCACCACCAAATGACCAACCCTGCCCCGCTTCACTTTGACCATTAAAATAAAGACCGATATCGCCTGCAACAGAAGTACCGGCTTTGTAACCAGATACGCCCTGGGCTAAATTAGAATTAATATATCTCAACCCTACACCGAGTCCCATTCTATCGGAAAGCTTCCTGGAATAGCCCAAATCAAAACCAAATTCCTTAGGGTTCACACTATTTAAATTATTACCAAACGCATCTGTTAATTGAATACTGCCTAAACTGAAATAACGGAAAGCAGCTGAAACGGCCTGCATATCGTCCAATTTGTAATATCCAGCTAACGAGGCGAGGTATACATCATTCACCAATTGTTTTAACCAGGGTGTGTAAGTAACGTTTACCCCTCCGGCGGATTTATTGAACGGCACTTTTCCCAAATTAAAATAAGCAGAACTGGCGTCGGCATCGGTTGCCAGTGAAAGTTCACCCATGCTGCCCGCACGGGCATCCGGGGAAATACGTAAAAACGGTACCGCTGTAGTTACCACGTTGAGTTTTGGTTCTTGGGCAATCATTTTCGTCGAAAATACAGTAGTTAATAAGGTAAGGACAAGAACAATTCGTAAAGCAGCTGATGTCATAGTTCTATTTTATAAAGTGTGTGAAATTATACTAGATTTGATTAGTAATGAAGCGATTAGCCGATTATTTACCGAGGATAACAAGCTTTTCCCATTTATTTGCAGTCTTTCCATTGGTTGTTTTTACTCTAAGCCTGTAAACATATACGCCTTTGTCAATCTTTTGTCCATAATCATCTTTTCCATCCCATTCAATTTCATTGGAACGGTTTCCGGTTGTGTTTATTGTTTGGGAGATAGTTTTAATTAGCCTTCCCGCTATTGTAAAGATTTCTATTTTGACATTAAGATCAGTTGCCGGGTGATTATGTTCAAACCAGAAGAAAGTTTTGGTTGTGAATGGGTTAGGATAATTTAGTACATGTTCGATCCTCAATTCAGCATTGTTGACAACCGAAAAATCCAGAATATATTCATTTGAATTGTTCAATACATCCCAGGCTTTGATTTTCAGGCTGTGATGTCCGGCAGTTAGTTCGGGCAATTGAAAACGAACACTGCCTTTTTGAAAATTATCTAACTCAGTTTCATAAAAATTATTCAGGACAAAATATTGATTATTATTATTATCCAATGTGGCAATGATATCATGATTAATGCCTGAATTGCCTGTGTTGATCCCTGAAGAATCAGCAAGTTCAATTAATAAAACGGGAGAAGTATTGGTAATACTTCCATTTACAAATTTGTCATCATTTAAAAACGCTTTTATTTCGGGTCCCTGGTTATCATTTGACGCCGTTGCAGAAATGCCCCCGATAACGATATCGTTTGAAAAGCCATTGCCGTCGCTGGTACCATCCTGTGCATATAAGCTGATCTTGCCATTTGCGAACTGATAATTGATGTCCCTGGGGATTTTGAAACGGAAACTAAACTTGCCATTATGAACGGATGCTTTGCCCTTAAATAAAATGCTTTCCTGATGCTGTACCTGAACCTGCTGACTGGTAGGATCATTTGCGAGCGTCGTAACACTCGTGGGTTTATCAAATAATGAAAGATAAGCAGTGCCTTGAAAATTATTTAATAAATTTCCCGCAATATTATTTACCTCTCCCTCCATTAAGACCGATTCAGTGGCACTCAATGTATCAGTTTGAGAAGAAACCTCCTTGCCATTTACTTTATTGATCTTTACTTTATTAGTCGGAAAACCTAAATTCATTGCGGGATCACCCAGCAGTGTAAACTTGCGGTTGTTTATGATATCTGCCGAGGTTTGATAAGTATAATTTTTTGCCGCCATTACTGCTGCTCCTAAAGTTTTGTATTGTCCATTAATATCAGGTTGAAGTGCAAACCGTAGATAATTATTGTTGATAATTCGGTTACTAAATGCAAATACTACCCTGGTGGTAGTCATCAATGCGATAGCACCTGTTTTTGGCCGGACCAATAAATTTTCACCCAGCGAATTGTGTAAAGGATTATCGTATGGAGCAAAATCGCAAGTTGCAGTGATGAAAAGAGGCAAACGATACCTGTTGTTCCAGTTATTAACGGTTTGCTGATCCAGCACTACTTCTTCGGCCAACCGGGTGGACCCGCCATGACCGCTATAGTTCCACAACAGCGTTCCATTATAAATATTACTGTTGATTACTGCATTTGCCTGGGGATACCTGCCGCCAGCTGATCCCCTCTCCTGGCGAAAAATATCGAGATAAATTTTTCTGGAGTTAAATATTGGCGCCGTTGAAGAAACGGTTGCCGTTAACACTTCTGCATCATGCAAATGGAGATTATTGTCTTCATCATCTGCAATAAAATCCAAATTATTTCTCCACGGGCCTAAAGCATCGGGAGAATGACATTCCAATACTTTGTCAACAAAATTCTTCGCTTCCTCTAAATTTTTAGCAGGTATACGTCCAATGCCAATATCTAATTGATTTATGATCAGGCTTGAATTGATGTCTTCATTATCATCTAAAAAACCATAGAAATCATCGGATGTATAGGTTGATAATGGATCTAAAGAATTGACACTTTCATATGCAGGCACTTTATTGGTATTATTCGTAACGCGATATTTATAATCAAAAGATGCTTTCCCAAAGAGCAATAGATATTTTCCTGTTTGGTTCCACGTTGACCGATACCTGTCGTAATACATTTTTACAAAATCCCGAATGGCAGTTGGGTCGGGAGTTCCGCTTGAAAATTCATTAAAAACCTGGTCAGTGGTAACAACAAGGGTCCTTAAATTGCTTTTTTGTTGGTGAAATTGGGCTAGCCTTTGTGCTTCCTGTAAAATATCGGGGGAAGTAATAATCAAAAGATCTTTTTCAGTTGCATTATGGAGGTTTTGATTGGCAACCCGGCCTTCGACCTTGGGAACGAGAAGGTTTGTAGAGAAACAAACGTATTCTCTTAACTGTTGTGCATCGTTTGAAAAGCGGATTTGACTTGCAGAAAAGCTTGTGTTCATCTTTACCGGGCGTAAATCATCAGTTACGTCCCATACCTGTATTGAAGTGTTGGCGTTTGATATGACATATTGTGCAGCATTGACTCCAACGGTATTCCAGTCCCTAAACAACAGTTGTTTGTCCGAAGAAATGGCAAGGTTTCGACGGGCAAAAAATTCAAACCAGTTTATCCACCCCTGGCTATTAAAACTGCCTTGTGTATAATTCACCGAAACTGAAGCAACGTTACCAGTTAAAAGGAAATTATCTGTTTGTTGAATCTGTTGCGCAAACAAATCATACACTCCGGTACCGATTGGCGGAATTGAAATTTGTTGGGTTTGCAGGTTGTTAATTGAAATGGCAAAGCGGCTTAAAACATTGATGGACCTTGCTGCCAAATTTGTAACAATCGTTGCTTGTTGAGGCAGAAGATCGCTCAACGGCAATTGAAAACTTCTTGATAGGCTCCTCCCAGGGAAACTCGAAAACTCTTCCCCAAACCACTCTTTTCCGCTGGATAAAAAGTTAACGGTGTCCAGTTCATGAAAATAACGTTCATCAAAAGAAGTAACTGTTGTGGGTGCAGGCATTGCCCCGATTTGCGTTGGAATACGCAGTCCATTGCCCCCGATTGTCACGAAATAAAAAGCCCTATCGGAATAAATATTTTTATGATGAACAAATCTTTTATTCAAGGAATCTTTTATCCAGTGATGGGGACCTCTTGCAAAAAACAGGATATAATCTGTGCCGTTTATGGTTCCGTCTCCACCATCTTCTACCCAAATAGCGTTCTCTTCAAGATCGTCAATTGGTTTAGTACTATTGGATTCGGGAACTATACCCCCAGCATTACCAAAGATCCGAATTTGAGCTGAGGGGATATTACCGGTAATTCCAAGACTATTCAGAAATGAAACATCTATCTTATAAACACCCTCATCAGGTACGCTGATTTTGAACCAGTTACCAGAAGCGAGAACTGAAGTGGCCTTATAAGCTCTTTGGGCCGAAGCAAAAAGAAAAAAAAAGGAGAACACGCCCAGCAGCAAAAGCTTTCTCATTTCAATCATAAACAGTGGGTATCGTAGATTTAACATCCAAAAAACGTAAAACCGGCTATATATTTTATGGCAATGTCTCTATTTTCGCAAGACTGTCCTTGGAAATCTATTTTGAAATACAATAATACCGCTCAACCGGCGTTTAAAGTTATTCGAAAACATAGGTTTAACAAGGCAGGGCACAGTAAAAATCCATGTGTCCTTTAGAAAGACAAAATCAGCAACCATGCAAGTAAAAAATTTTTTAATCCTTTTATCCTGTACCACAGTACTTACTTCCTGCAAGCTTTTCAACAAAAATAAGCACGATAAGTCTGACGTAACCGGCTGGAACTACAATGACAAAAACATGGGTGGTTACCAGGTTGCCCAGGCTAAGGAACAGCCAACCGGGCCAGGACTAGTATTTGTTCAGGGTGGTACCTTCACCATGGGACAAAAAGAAGAAGATGTAATGGGCGATTGGAATAACGTTCCACGCCGTGTCACTGTTCCTTCTTTTTATATGGACAAAACCGAGGTAGCTAATGTGCACTATCGTGAATATATGCATTGGCTTTACCGTGTTTTCGATCCTGAAGCGGACGAAAACAATAAAAACATTATTAATGGAGCTTTGCCTGATACCCTGGTATGGCGTAGTGAATTAAGTTATAACGAGCCTCTAGTGGAATATTATTTCCGTCATCCAAGTTTCAACTATTACCCTGTAGTAGGTGTTACCTGGAGGCAGGCATTTGATTTCTGCCTTTGGAGAAGCGACCGTGTGAATGAAGGTATTCTTGTTAATAAAGGATACATTGCAAAGCAAAGCCTTGCAGCTGAGCAACAAGAGGAAAATTTTACGACCAAATCCTATTTAATGGGATTATATTCTGCCCAGCCCGGTAAAGGTGCAACTTCAAAGAAAAATCCTTTGAAAACTTCACAAGGTACTCCCAGAACACAGGTGACGATGGAAGATGGTTTAATGCTTCCGAACTATCGTCTTCCGTTTGAAGCTGAGTGGGAATATGCGGCTTATGGAATGGTCAATCAAAACCCCCGTCCTTCAATGAAAGAAGGAAAACCAGGGGAAGAATTACAATCCAACAAAACAATTTATCCCTGGACACAGGATATGAAATACAGCGGCCTTCGTGAAGACAAGCACGGTAGCTGGCAGGGTCGTTTCCTTGCTAACTTTAAAAGAGGTACTGGTGATTACGCCGGTTTAGCTGGCGGTTTAAACGACCGTGCAATGTATACTTCTGATGTCAGGTCATTTTATCCAAACGGTTTCGGCTTATATAACATGGCAGGTAACGTTAGTGAGTGGGTATTTGATGTGTATCGTCCACTTTCACCATTGGATGTAGATGACATGGCTCCGGTTCGTGGTAATGTGTTCCAAACAATTGACATGTCCGCTGGAGAAGCCACCAGGGATAGTTTAGGTCGCGTAAAAATGAGAAGCGTGACTGATTCTGAAAGTATGAAGCGCCGTAACTATCAGCGTGGTAATGTTATCAACTTCCTGGATGGTGACGAACAATCAGACGCTTCTTACGGTTATGGGAAAACCACTTTGATCAGCGATAAGTCAAGAGTTTATAAAGGTGGTAGTTGGGCTGATATGCCTTATTGGCTAGGTCCCGGCACACGCCGTTTCCAGGAAGAAGACCAGGCTAGCAGCACCATTGGTTTCCGTTGCGCAATGGATCGCATGGGTAGTCCGGAGGGTAATAAGCGTAAAACCGGTCAATTCTTCAAAACGAAAAAGCAAAAACGATAAATCCTGAAAACTAAATACCAACCCCGCCTAGAGCGGGGTTTTTTATTAGCTATCTAAAACAGTTGAGAGGAGTTTCCTTCTACTTTTGCAGCATGATGAATATAGAAGATCTCTATGAGATCTATTTACAATATCCTTCAGTACAAACCGATACCAGAAAACTGAAACCGGGCGACCTTTTTTTTGCCCTTAAGGGACCTAATTTCAATGCCAATGAATTTGCACAAAAAGCAATTGAGGCCGGCGCTGAATGGGCGGTTATTGATGATGAACGATATGCTAGCATCAGTAACACCATCCTGGTGGCGGATGTTCTTACTGCGTTACAACAATTGGCCAGGCATCACAGGCAACAGTTCCAAATTCCTTTTATAGCAATTACCGGCAGTAACGGTAAAACAACTACCAAGGAATTAATCCATTCTGTTCTTTCATCCGGTTTCAAAACATACACAACAGAAGGAAATCTAAATAACCATATTGGTGTGCCGTTAACCCTTTTAAAAATAAAACAGGATGCAGAAATGGCTGTGATTGAGATGGGAGCAAATCATTTAGGAGAAATTGCTTCTTATTGTGAGATTGCTTTGCCCACCCATGGATTAATTACTAATTGTGGGAAAGCTCATTTGGAAGGGTTTGGAAGCGAGGAAGGCGTAAGAAAAGGGAAAGGGGAATTATTTGATCACCTAAGAGCTTATAACGGAACTGCTTTCATAATGTGGGACTATCCTTACCTGAGAGAAATGAGCAGGGGCATTTCAGATATTTATACTTACGGTACCATGGATACTGAAGTTGCCGGCAACGTACTAACATCGGAGCAATATATCAGCGTAGAATTTTCAAAGGGTTTTAAAGGGACAATCAGAACGAATCTGGTTGGCGATTACAATCTACCTAATGTGTTGGCTGCAGTCGCTATTGGAAAATATTTCAAAGTAGAAGAAGGAAAGATGAAAATAGCAATTGAGAAATATACCCCAACCAATAGCCGCTCACAACTGATTGAAAAAAACGCTTACAGGATAATTCTTGATGCTTACAATGCTAATCCAAGCAGCATGAAAGCAGCAATCGAAAATTTTGCTAACGCAGAAGGTAGCAAAAAGATCCTGGCACTTGGGGCCATGGCAGAGTTGGGCGCTGATAGTTTAAAAGAACACAGTAGCATTATTAAAGTGATTGACAAATATCAATGGACGGATGTAATTCTGGTTGGCGGGGATTTTATGAAAGTGGATCACACCTATCGAAAATTTAATTCATCTTCTGAGGCCGGCGAGTGGTTGCAACGTGTTCAACCACACAATGCTTTTTTTTTAGTCAAAGGATCACGAAGTATGCAAATGGAAAAAATTCTCGACTATTTATAACAGTATGAGAAGTGAGCATCCGAACAGAGGTTATTTTGCGACTGTATTCGCTTGTCGTTGCCCAAGGTGCCGGGAAGGAAAATTGTTTAAAAATCCTTTATCCCTTCGGATGCGCCTTAATATGGAAATGCATTCGGAATGTCCTCTTTGCAAACAACCTACCGATATCGAAGTTGGATTTTACTACGGGACAGGTTATATCAGCTACCTAATTTGTATTGCAATTGTCATTGCCAGTTTTTTGATCTGGTTTCTTACAATAGGTTTTTCATTTAATGACAAAAGGTTTCTGTACTGGATCATCTTTATCTGCGTCTTGCTTGCTATTCTTCAACCCTGGCTTATGCGCTTCTCACGTGTCCTTTGGCTATCCTTCTTTGTAAAGTACGATCCTGACTGGGTGCTTCACAAACCAGAAGATGGCGAGAGAATTGTTAAAGATCAAATGAATAATTGGTAACAAAACCGGGTAAAAAAAAGGTCCTGTAAAAACAGGACCCGTGTCTGTGCATAATATATGCACATGAGAAAACTATTTGAAAAGAAAAATTCACAATGTATAGTCAACAAAATCATCAAAAACATTGACAAAGTTTCCGGATTCTACCTGTAGCATGAATTTTAGGCCATAAGGCGTTAATAGCAATATGTCAACCACGTTTATTTGTGATAAATGGTAATATCAATTTATAAAGAATGCAGCAGGACAATAAGAAAACCAATCCCTGTTAAGAAATTCCAACTATGTTCGTTAGGATCACGGAGAAAAATAAGAATTCTCTTAATAAGCCTTCAAATACTGACAAAATTTATTATTCTGAATTACAGGAATGGCAGACCTCTAATGCATTTAGAAGTTTTGGTATTAAGTATATTATTGAAGAATGCATTTACTACAAAAAGGATAAAAAAGAATATGCAGTCACCGCAAACACCTATTTAACTGCCTGCAAATATGACGATGTAAAGGCGTATAATAAAAATCCTATCAAAAGCATTTGTGTAGATATTTGCCCCAAAACAGTTGCGGAGACTTTCACGATTTTAACAGCAAAAAATGAAGACCTCGATGCTTACCTGCACAATTATTTTACTTACCCCGAATTTTTAGAAAGTATTCAGCCTATTCATGAAACATTAGTTGGAAGAAAGCTTCTCCAATTGAATAATTTGATTCAATCCGGCAAAGCTATTAATCCCAACAAAGAATTGTTTCTTGATCTCTCAGAACGGATCATTTACCAGGAGTACGGTAATTATTTGTCGCTTAAAGAGCTTAAACTGGTGAAAACTTCAACACGGAAAGAGCTTTTAGAAAGATTACATCAGGCTAAAGAGTATATGGACATAAATTTTTTACACATTAAAGAAATCAAAGAGGTGGCCTTGTACTGCAGAATGTCGGAATATCATTTTTTCAGAAGATTTAAAGAACTCTTTAAAAAAACGCCACATCAATACATCACCGAACAAAAAATGCATTTGGCCAGGTCTCTGCTAAAGAATAATCACAAAGGCGTTTCTGAAGTGGCTTTCTCTTGCAACTTTCCTGACGTATTTACTTTTAGCAAAGCATTTAAAAAATTTTATGGCATTCCACCCTCCCTAATGAAATAACCAACCTCTCACAAGCCAATAAAAAAGCAGCAGATGGTGTCTGCTGCTTTTGCTTTCAAACCTTTTATCAATAACCAGGATTTTGTTGATTTCTTATGTTAGGATTCGCATCAACTTCTGATTGAGGAATTGGTAATATTCTTCTGAAGTTTGTGGTTGTAATCACCAATGGCACACCAATGTAATTTCCCGACAGGTTTACCCGCACAACATCCCTGTTATAACGGGCAAGGTCCCAGTATCGATGTCCTTCAAATGCCAATTCTTTTCTACGCTCCAGTAAAATATCATTCAACAAATTTGCTCCTGTAGATGAATAACCCGTAAAGGAAGGATCTCTTTTGGTAGCAACCGCATTTAAGTAAGTGAGTGCCAGCGTTTCATTATTTGTTTGAAATGCAGCTTCAGCCGCAATTAAAAAAACTTCTGACATTCTTAGGATCTTCACTTCATCTTTATCGGGCTGAGAGCTGTTCGGATATTTATTTACCACCTTTACATTACCTCTAGTTGGGCTTGAAGTAAGAATAAGGCTTCGGCGAACATCAGTAGCAGTATAAGTATTATACAATGCTTGTGCAGCCAACGCATCTCCATAACCACCATTTTGGTCATAGAAATACGCAAGTGAGTTGTTACCTGCATTTCCCACCAAATCAAATACTACCTCAAAAAGTGTTTCCAGGTTATCAGTGCGAGGAGTGTTTGAACCCCAATACCCAGGCACCTGGTTTAAGGCAAGCAAACTATAGCCGCTGTTGTTAATTACATCTTCTGCCGTTGCAAGTGCATTTGCCCAATCACCTTTAAATAAATACATTCTTGCCAGTAAGGCTTTTGCAGCATATTTTGTAAAATAACCAGAAGATCTATCCATATTTAACAGAGGAATTGCCTGCTTCAGATCTTTCTCGATTTGTGTATAAACTTCGGATACCCTAAGACGGTTTGGTTTTACAAATGGATCATAGGTCAGAACCAATGGTACACCCAATGCATTCGGATCTACCGTGTAAGGTTTTGCAAAAAATTTCACCAGTTCGAAATACATCAGGGCACGAAGGGATAAGGCTTCACCCCTGTATTGATCAATATCCTCTGTTCCTGTTAGGGTACTATTGATAACATTGTTTGCATCTAAAATTGCATTGTATGCGGTCTGCCAGAGATCTGTAATATCGTTATCGGTAATTACATAGTTTACCTGGAAAAACTGAAGATAACGGTTACTGTTGGTAGTGGATATATAAACATTATCGGCCAGCAAATCCCCTACTAATGAAATGGTTCTTCCAAAAAGATTAGGGCTACGAAGAGTAGAATATACGCCGTTCAGCGCCGTACGCATATCGGCTGCATTGGTAATTGATTGATCGGTTGGTAAGGCGCCGTATGGCTCCCTGTTTAAAAAACTTTTTTTGCACGACGCCAGCATGAACACGGTAACCACCAATACATATCCGCTGTATAGTTTTAATTGTTTCATTTCAAGAATTTTAATTCATTAAAAATTTTACAACTGCAGGGTTATTCCCACGGTGTAAGATTTTGGATTGAAGAATTGCAGATCACTTAAACCACCAATCGGTTGTTCCGGGTCCATTGTAATGTTCTCATCAAAAGCTTTGGTCCAAAGATTTGTACCTCTTACATATAATCGTGCACTGGTTATATGAGCTTTCTGAGTATACCTGGCAGGAAGTTCAAAACCAAGACTGACATTACGAAGGCGCATAAAATCACCTTTGTACAAGTACCGGGTTGAAACCTCATTTGAAGCAGTAGCATTTCCATACTCGAAGCGTGGAACAGAAGTTATATCCCCGGGCTTGCGCCAGCGTAATAATTCTGTTCTGTTATGGTTCAATCCAAGGAATGCACCATCGCTAACAAAAACAAAATCCCACTGGTTATATATGTAGTTACCATATTGATAGTTCAGTTGTGCATCCAGAGTGATGAATTTATAAGTGAGGGATGTACTAATCCCCCCAAAGGATTTTGGAGAAGCACTGCCAAGGATCACCCGCGTGGCCTGGCTGAAATCATTTGTTGTTTCTTTTTTAGCAACGTCTTTATACCATAACGGATCACCTGTATCCGGATCAGCACCGGCCCACTGTCTTAAATAGTAGGATTGGACATCTTCCCCAACCTTAAGTGTAAAGGGATTGCCTATGATTTCCTCAGCGCCCTCCCGAAGATGAGTAACCGTATTTTTATTGAATGCTGTATTTAAAGAAACTGTCCAATTGAAATTTTTGCTTTTTACAGGCATGGCATTTATCGTCAGTTCTACACCCTTATTTTCCATTGAACCAACGTTATTGCTATAAGTGGTAAAGCCGCCTGTAGCTGATAAGGGTTCATTCAATAAAAGGTTTTCAGTTTCACGTTTATAAACATCTGCCTCCAGGGTAATGCGATCATCCAGCAAACCCATTTCCAAACCAATATCAAGCGGCTTATTTTGTTCCCAGGTAAGGCTGTTATTGCCGATGGTGTTTTGAAAACTTGCGGGTTCACCATTGTAAGTATTTGAAAAAAGAAAAACGCTTCTCCAATCGTAGTTACCAATACCGGCATTGCCGTTCACACCATAAGAGGCCCTCAGCTTAAGGTTAGAAATAACGTCAATATTTCTCATGAATCCTTCTTCACTAATGTTCCAGGCAGCACCAACACTCCAGAATGTTCCGTACCTGTTGTTATTACCAAATCGTGAAGAACCATCCTGGCGAACACTTCCTGAAAGACTATAACGCCTGAGAAAATTAACCTGTGCCCTGGAAAATAATGAGGTGAAAGAATAATCAGAACCGGTAACAGAAGCAGTTGTGGGCACCGCAGGAACAGGATAAACAATTTGCCCATTTGTTGGCACTACATTACCAACCCCGGATTGCAAATAGCTTTGTGACTGCTGCGCTTCATAACCTGCTGTAATTACGCCATCAAGCCTTCCTTCCATTGTGTTGAAAGTGTAGTCGCCAAAATTTGTCCAAACCCAGTTATAAAGACGGTTATAAGAGTTTGCTGAAAGGCCTTGTTCGGCAACATAATCGCCAAACAAAGGATTGTAATACGAATACTCCTCAATGTTATTATAATCAATTCCAATTCGTGAGGTAAGCTTTAGGTTGTCAATAGGTTTGTATTCGATATGAGCAGAGCCCAGCAACTTTGATGTTTGGTTATTTTGTTTATCGTATTGACGTACCGCGAGAGGATTGTAGATCTGGTTGAAAACATTTGGGTCATAATTAGGTGACCCATCTGGGTTATAAGCCTCCAGCGTAGGCAATAAACCCATTGCAGCAAGTACCGGATTGCGAAAGTTGGCAGATTCTGATTCACCGGTTTGATTAAACGAGGAGAGATTTAAGTTAACCCCAACGCCAATTCGTTGACTTAATTGGTGTTTTAGATTCGTAGTTACCGAGTATCTTTTTAAATCGGAACCATAAACTGGACTTTCCTGGAAGAAATATCCGCCTGACAGATAAAACTGTGTTTTTACATCACCACCCGATGCAGAAATATTAACCTGTTGTTGTTTGCCCTGTCGGGTAACAAAATCAAGCCAGTTATAGTTGGCGTCGGTATTATAACCAAAAACATTTTCCATTACAAAATCGACCGTAGCAGCAGGAAATCCTGCGTTGGTTAAGCCTTCCCTGTATAATTCATCAATTTCTTCCCTGTTTAATGCTTTCCCTTTTTCGGGTTGATAGGCAATATCATTCTTTCCAAATTCTGCATCTACTCTTATTCTTGTTTTACCTGCGCGTCCCTTTTTCGTATTGATAATTATAACACCATTGGCAGCTCTTGACCCATAAATAGAAGCAGCCGCGGCATCTTTCAAAACTGAAACACTTTCAATATCGTTAGGATTAATCGTTGCAAGTAAATTACTTGAGTTAGTCAGGTTACTGGCATCTCCGGTATTCATAGGCACTCCATCAACAACATATAGTGGCGCAGAAGAAGCACTGATAGATCCAATACCGCGAATGCGTATTTGCTGTGCTGACCCGGGTTGTCCTGATAAAGGAACTGATTGAAGCCCGGCTACTTTA
>Ga0193740_1000288_pt1 | contig 14603 bp, 12 predicted proteins | sample L2s1metaG_FD_145072 | JGI IMG/M metagenome (GOLD analysis project Ga0193740, IMG submission 145072) | Soil microbial communities from a riparian zone of the East river system, Colorado, United States - L2s1 | ecosystem: Environmental > Terrestrial > Soil > Riparian zone | place: USA: East River... | reverse complement strand
TACAAACTTTTTTCCATTCGGAAAGATCATCATGCGCCACCCCAATCCATAATTGTGAATTGATCTTCTCTCATTGCTTAATGGTGTATACGCGGCATCCAATGTTTCTTTCTTAAACAATTGCCCGCTACTCAATGCCTGGTCCCATTTTAATAGATCTTTTGCAGTTGTATAAACATTTTTATCACCGTAAGTACAGTCAAAAGGATCAGTTTCCCATACTCTTCCAGTCCATGCAAAACTTGGCGTTGGCGTTACTGTATCCTGGTTTGCATACATAAAAGTATTTGTCATTTGAAGCGGATCAAAAAATATACGTTTCAAGTAAGCTGGGAAATGTTCACCAGTTACTTTTTCAACTATCATCGCAAGCAATACATAATTCGTATTACTATAGTTGAACCTGGTTCCTGATCTTGATTCAAGTCCTGGTTGAATAGTAAAAAGTGAATTCAATACATCCTGGTTACTATAGCAAGTATCATTCTTTTTTAAAAGCGATAAGTAGTTAAGATAATTTGGAAGTCCACTTCTGTGACTTAATAACATTTTAACCGTAACACCAGTATAAGGAAAGCCCGGGAAATATTTACCAAGCGTATCATCAAGATTTAAACTGCCGGCTTCCATCAAGTGTAATATGGCCATGCCTGTAAAAGTTTTGCTAACACTGGCAATATGCATTGGTGTATTTTCACTAAGAGTATCCTTCGTTCTCATATCTGCGAAACCAACGGTCTTTTCAAAAACAACTGTACCATTTTTTGCAATTAGCATCTGTCCATTGAATCCCCTGTTTAATAAAGATCCTTCAAAATGGTTCTTAACAACATTAGCATAATATTGAAACTCTTCTTTGGATAATGCTGATGGTGCCGTAGCAACATGGGCAATAGATCCTACAGTCCCTGCAGGCTGCGGACTAGAGGTGTTACAACCAAATAAAATGGCTATCGTCAGAGAGTAAAGAAGATTTTTCAATTAGAATACAGTTTAAGACAAAAATAATAGCACAAGTCGTGCCTAATGAACGTTACTTTTCCCCATTTGTTGCAAATTGTTAATAGTTACAACTATATATTTGCAGAAATGGAAGCACAAAAAACGAGTTATCCCAAAGAAAAAATAAGAATTCTTTTCCTCGAAAACATTAGTGATACTGCTGTAAAAAACTTCCGTGGACATGAGTATTCTAACGTAGAAAAAATCACAAAGGCCTTAACGGAGGATGATCTTATCAAAGAAATTAAAGATGTACATATCCTGGGCATCCGTTCAAAAACACAGATAACAAAACGGGTATTAGATGCCGCAAAAAAACTGCAGGCTATCGGTTGCTTTTGCATTGGCGTGAACCAGGTTGATCTGAAAACTGCAACAAAAAATGGCGTGGTAGTATTTAATGCCCCCTATTCAAATACAAGGTCAGTTGCCGAATTGGTAATTGGCTTATCCATTATGCTTATCCGCCGAATCCCTGATAAGAACAAAGCAGCACATGAAGGCACATGGATGAAAGATGCAAAGAATAGTTTTGAATTACGTGGAAAAACACTTGGCATAATTGGTTATGGAAATATCGGTAGCCAGGTAAGCGTGTTGGCAGAAGCAATGGGAATGAAAGTCATCTTTTATGATGTAGAAACAAAATTGCCTCTCGGTAATGCTGAAGATGCAAAATCATTAAAAGAACTTTTGAACCGTTCAGATATTGTAACACTACATGTACCGGAAACCTCGCAGTCAAAAAACCTTATCAGTAAAACTAATCTTAAACAATTTAAGAAAGGAGCGATACTAATAAATTATGCGAGGGGAGAAGTGGTGGACCTGGATGCACTGCGAAAAGCAATTATTGATGGTACAATTGGCGGAGCTGCTGTTGATGTTTTTCCTGTTGAACCAGAAAAAAATGGCGATAAGTTTCAAACACCATTGCAGGATCTTCCCAATGTAATTCTTACGCCACATATCGGGGGCTCTACAGAAGAAGCACAGGAAAATATTGGAGAAGATGTAAGTGCCAAGTTGTTCAATTACCTTGAAAAAGGTATCACGTTTGGTTCACATACAGTGCCGGCTCTCGCCTTGCCACCGCAAGAAGGATCGCATCGCATTTTGCATATTCATAATAACGTGCCCGGTGTTTTATCAGAGATCAACACAACACTTTCAAAAAATAATATCAACATCCTGGGTCAGTATTTAAAAACCAATGACGAGATCGGTTATGTGGTACTTGATGTTGACCGGCAACTATCGTCAAAAGCCTTGCAATTGCTTAAAGAAGTAAAGCAGACAATTAAAGTGAGGATGTTATATTAATACCAGCATTAGTTTTTCATGGCGTCGCCTGTTGCGACGCTCCTTTCATCTTTAGTAATTCTATGAAGGAACCGCGTCGCAGTTTACCCAGGCACTGAGCAAATCGAAGTGGAAGGGTCGCAATCGCTTCATCGTCCAGTTTTCAATCGTCAAAGAAATTTTCCTATAGTTGCCGCCATCTTTGTAATACAGAAAATGATGTATTAAATTGCACGCATGTCAAATGAATTGATCAATAATCTCCTGGATGCCCTCAAGCTTTCGCCTGATAATGTACCACTTCGCTTACAAGTGGCGGGCCTAATGCTGCAGGAAAAAATGCATGCTGAATCAGCGGCACAATACCAGCAAATACTTGAAAAAAGTTACGGCAATACAAAAGCACAATTGGGATTAGCTACCTGTTATTATTACCTGCAAAAAAATTCTGCAGCTATTATTATTTATGAGCAAATTCAGCAATCCCTCACATTGGAAGACCAGGTTCGTTATATAAAATGTTTGGTCAGGGAAAATTCAATTGAGCAAGCGATCAACTTATACCAACAGCTAATCGCACTCAATCCTGAATTTAAGGATGACGAAATAGATGCGAAATTGAGAATGCCTTCTGCCGCTGCTGAAAGAGATGATGACTGGAATGAAGATGAGGACTATTTTATGGAAAAGCCATCGATAAAGTTTGAAGATGTAGGCGGAATGAAAAGAGTAAAAGAAGAAATTTCAATAAAGATCATTCAACCCTTACAAAATCCTGATCTGTACAAAGCTTTTGGTAAAAAGACTGGTGGAGGTATTATGCTTTATGGGCCTCCGGGTTGCGGTAAAACTTTTATTGCAAAAGCAACAGCGGGAGAGATCAATGCTAAATTTATCAATATCGGCTTACACGATATATTGGATATGTGGATGGGGAACAGTGAAAAAAACCTTCATGATATCTTTGATATGGCTCGTAAGAATACCCCTTGTGTTTTATTTTTTGATGAAGTAGATGCAATGGGAGCCAGCCGTAGTGATATGAAGCAATCAGGAATGAGACAAGTGATCAACCAGTTTCTTGCAGAAATGGATGGAGTGGACAGTAATAATGATGGTGTATTGATACTTGCAGCAACCAATGCGCCCTGGAGTGTTGATGGAGCTTTCAGAAGACCAGGCCGCTTCGATCGGATAATTTTTGTTGAGCCACCTGATGAAGAAGCAAGAGAAGAAATTCTAAGTTCAATTTTAAAAGATAAACCTGCATCAGACATTGAGACCCGGAAAATAGCAGCTGCTTGTAAAGATTACTCTGGTGCCGATCTGAAAGCCGTCGTTGATATTGCTGTAGAAGATAAACTCCGTGAATCGATGAGTAAAGGTTCATTGCAACCATTAACGACGAAAGATCTTTTAAAAGCAGTGAAGCAACATCGTCCTACAACTCTTGAATGGTTTTCCTCCGCCCGCAATTATGCACTTTATTCTAATGAAGCGGGATTGTATGATGATATTTTAAAATACCTGAAGATCAAAAAATAACTTATGGATGTAACTGGATTATTAGACAGGGCCAACCTCTTATTGGAGCAGGGAAGAAATAAAGATGCTGAAAAGCAGGTAAAACAGGTATTAGAACAAGAACCAAACAATGATCATGCTTTATCGATACTTGCAAGATGCTATATGAATAACGATGAGGTCGATAAAGGGATAGAGATCATTAATAAAGCGATCGCTATTGAGCCCAACGAATCATTTTATTTTTATTTGCTTGGCTTCGGTTATTTTCAAAAAGATATGTACCTGCCGGCGAAAGACAACCTGTCAAAAGCAATTCGATTAAATCCTTACAATGCTGAATATTTCGGAATGCTTTCATTCACTTTTTTGAATGAAAAAAACTATGAAGAAGCATTACTAAACGCCAACGAAGGTCTTGAATTGGACCCTGAAAATATAACTTGCCTGAATGCAAGATCAAGGGCTTTGAATAAATTGAAAAGAACAGACGAAGCTGTAGATACTATCAGCGATAGCTTATCAAAAGATCCGGATAATGAATTTACACATGCTACCATGGGATGGAATTATTTTGAAAGGGGAGATCAGAAAAAAGCGGCTGAGCATTTCAGGGAAGCATTGCGAATAAACCCCAATTATGAATCTGCAAGGCTTGGGCTAAAAGAATCGCTTAAATCAAACTTCACTCCCTACAAACTGATATTACAGTTCAGCATGTGGATGTCAGAAAAAGGAAAGAGCTTTCAATGGATCTTCTTTATCGGCATTTATGTTATTTTCAGAATTTTAAGAAGTGTTTCTGAAGCCAATTCCGGGCTAAGACCATTTTTACTTCCATTGATCGTTCTATATTTTGTTTTTATCTTTTTTACATGGATCGCTAATCCTATTGCAAACTTTTTTCTTTTATTTCATAAAGATGGCAAATACTCATTGACAAAAAGTGAAACAACAATTAGTATTTCCACCATTATACTTTTAGTTTCAGGCATTTTATTAGGGTGCTATGCATTTTACTTTTTTAAAGAACCACCGCCGCAGTTATTTTATCCGGCGATCATTCTTGCAACCATGTCAATCCCTCTTGGAAAAATTGAGCTCCCACTAAATCTCAGATCTGGGTCAATAAGAGTATGGTATCCTGCATCATTATTACTCGTGGGTTCATTAGCAATACTGGCCACTTTCGTCGATCCAACTATTGGTTCTTCTTTAGCTATTATCTATGGCATTGCACTATTAATTTTTACCTGGGTTGCCAATTCATGGTAACCAGGTAAAGAATTTTAAATTTTCAATAAATATTGAAAATTGTGTAAATTTGGGATGTAAATAAGATTAGGATGAATATTATTATCGTAGGCGGGGGCTTCGGAGGATTGAAACTAGCAAGGAAACTCAGTAATAAAAAAGGGATCGAGATATTACTGATCGATAAATTTAACTATCACCAGTTTCAGCCATTATTTTACCAGGTAGCTACGGCAGGTCTCGATGCAAGCAACATTTCTTTCCCTTTAAGAAAAGCATTTCATCATAGTAAAAATATTCGCATTCGGATCACCGATCTAAAAGAGATCGTTGCTGCAGAGAATAAAATAATAACTGGGACAGGAGAGGAGCGATACGACATACTTGTTCTTGCTACCGGCGCCGACACAAACTTTTTTGGGAACCAGCAATTGGAAGAACATGCATTTCCAATGAAGTCAACTGTAGAAGCTTTACAACTTCGCTATAAAATTGTTCAAAATTTTGAAGATGCACTCACCACAAAAAATGAAGAGGACCTTCAGCGTTTAATGAATATCGTGGTAGTAGGAGGAGGCCCAACGGGAGTAGAAATTTCAGGTGCGCTAGCAGAAATGAAAAACTATGTTTTGCCTAAAGATTACCCGGAGCTTGATTTTTCCAAAATGAATATTTTCTTATTAGAAGGTACACAAAAGACACTTGGACATATGAGTGAAATATCTTCTGATCGTTCAAAAAACTATTTGGAAAAATTAGGAGTGAAGGTGATGACAGGTTCACATGTTAAAGATTATGACGGAAAAAACATCCTGCTGCAAGACGGAAAAAAAATTTCCTCCGCCACGGTTTTATGGGCTGCCGGTATTAAAGGCAATATTCCAGGTGGTGTTGATAATTCTCTTATTGCCAGGGGAAACAGGATAAAAGTTGATAGGCAGAATCGGATAGTTGGCTCTCAAAATATATATGCGATAGGAGACCTCGCATATATGGAAACGCTCAATTATCCTAATGGGCATCCACAGGTTGCCACAACTGCGATCCAACAGGCAAAACTGCTTGCAGAAAATCTACTTAAATTAAAAGCCGGTAAAACTGAGTTGGGAGAATATGAATATAAGGACAAAGGCACCATGGCGACAGTAGGTAGAAATCTTGCCGTAGTTGATATCCCAAAACCAAAGTTGCATTTTGGTGGCTGGTTCGCGTGGATGATATGGATGAGCCTGCACCTGATGCTGATTCTCGGTGTAAAGAATAAATTCTTTGTGTTTATAAACTGGCTCTATAATTACTTCACCTATGATCAAAGTCTTCGATTGATATTTAAAGAATTCAAGAAACCCAAAAAATGAGCCAACAGAAACTTCTTATTGCAGAATGGAGAAAGTTGATATTGGCTAATTATGAAATTGATCCGGGTATTCTTAAAAAATATCTGCCTGCCGGAACTGAATTAGACTCATGGGAAAATAAATATTATGTAAGTCTTGTTGGATTTATGGTTTTAAAAACCAAACTGCATGGATTAAGGATACCTTTTCATTCAGACTTTCCAGAAGTAAATCTCAGGTTCTATGTTCGATATAGATCAGGTAATGACTGGAGACGAGGTGTCGTTTTTATCAATGAGTTTGTGCCAAAACATGCAATAACCTTTGTTGCCAACAAATTGTATAAAGAAAGATTTGTAACATACCGTTTAAAACATAAATGCGAAATAGATAAAAAGCTTATGATCGGCTATTATTGGAAAAAAGATCAGCAATGGAATAAAATGGAAGTTACGGCTGATCCAGGGCTTCGTGAATTAAAGCGGGAAAGCAAAGAAGAATTTATTACTGATCGTTATTGGGGCTATTCATCAAATAATAAAAATAAAACGGAAGAATTCCGGGTGGAGCATCCGCGATGGGATATTTATCCAATTGAACAATATAGCATTGACAGCAATTTCAAAACTATTTATGGAAATGACTTCGCATCTTTAAATGATACAAAACCTGCATCAGTATTTCTTGCTGAAGGTTCACCGGCTACTATTTTTACTAAGAAAATTCTTTGAGTAATTTCTTTGCTCTCGCTTTAAATGCTGGCGTTTCATAATCCCATCTTTCTTCAATGACCAGTTTGATCTCGTTAATGATCTCGGGATATAGTTTGGCCAGTTTTTGTAATACAGTTATGGAAAAGGCTTTTATTGCAACAGCCTCGGTAGGTGAGGAAAAATATCGAAAACAAATATCCATTACCTGTCCATGAAATTTTTTGGGGACATCGACATATTGCAAAAAACGAACACTGTTTCTTTTTACAGAATCATTAGCTCCAGGCTTTTCAAGTGCTTTTAAGACCTTTGCAAAATGCTTTTTAATAAATTCCGGGTGATCTTCCACGCAATAGCTCATCGGCCACGCGGCCCTTTGTACTACACGATATTCATCATTCAAAAACAAATTGAATAGTTCATCAAATCTTTTTTGATCATTGCCAACCCATTTTACAATTCGCATGCAATTGGCTTTTGAATGCTCTTTTAATATCGTTTCTCTTAATTTCATTAATTTGAGACTGCTTAAAAATAAGAATATATGAATTGGGTAATAAAAATAAACACATGAAAAAAGTAATTACTATTTTATTATCAGCAATGCTTTCAAGCTGCATATTTAGCCAGGTAAGATCAATACAGGAGAGACTGGGTTATCCTAAAGATGCAAAACTTGTCATCATTCATGCTGATGATCTTGGAGTGTCACATTCTGAAAATGCAGCGTCAATAATGGCTATGGAAAAAGGATGTGTAAGTTCTGCAAGCATTATGGTGCCTTGTCCCTGGTTCCCGGAAATAGCTGCTTATGCACAATCGCACCCTGCGGCTGATCTTGGACTCCATATAACATTAACCAGTGAATGGAAATATTATAAATGGGGACCGGTAACCGCCAAAGAAAAAGTACCGGGACTTGTAAATAAGAATGGCTTTTTATATTCATCTGTTGATAGCGTTTATCAATTTGCCAGCGCTGCGGAAGTTGAAACAGAGATACGCAACCAGGTAATTCGTTCAAAACAATTTGGAATAGATCCAACGCATTTGGATGCACATATGGGCACAGCGCTGCAAAAGCTCGATTATTTAAAAGCCTATTTGAAAATAGGGCATGAGTTCAAGATCCCTGTTTTTTTACCGCGAATTTTAGAAACCCCTTTAAAAGTAAAATTTGATACCATCATTTCTGATAAAGACGTTCTCGTGGACTATATTCTTTCCGCATCGCCACCGGATCTTAAAACCGGTTTTGCTAATTTCTATTCCAATGGCTTAAAAAATCTAAAGCCCGGGCTTACATACCTTATTATACATACTGCATACGATGATGAAGAAATGCGTGCCGTAACGATCGATCATCCGGATTGGGGCGCTGCGTGGCGCCAGGAAGATTTTAATTTCTTTTCAAGCGCTGAATGCAAAAAGGTTTTAAAGGAAAATAATATCTATGTAATAACCTGGAAAGAGATCAGGGATAAGATCGTGAGAAAATAAATTACGATCTGGGTTTAGCCTTAGGTTTTGATCTGTGCTTGATCGACGGCGTTTTGCCAAACTGGGCATACAATGATTCCATGATCCTTGGCTTCAGATCGGCGCAGGCTTTAATTATTTCATCTTCAACTATAATTGCTTCTTCGCCGTAAAGTCTTTCAGTTAACACTTTATTCGTTGCTTGTTGTAATGCAATAATTTCAACAAGCAATTCAAACATCATCTGGAGATTATATTTCGGATCAAATTGCACATGATCCAAACTATCGGGAGTCTTCTTGTTCATTTGTATAAATATACAATTGAGACAAGCATAAAATAAAATGAAAATTTCAACACTATTCAACATAAGATTAATTATGGAATATCCCAGCAATCGTGAATCACTAGTTTTGTCTTATAATGTATGTTATGTTAAATAGGCGCACAAGGCTTTGCGATTACCTACCCTTCAAATGGTTTGTTTATAAATAACATAACAAACCATTGCCCATCACAGGCTAACCTAAGTAACATAACATAGCGTTATCTTCGAAAACACATAAGCATTTACTCATAAACTAATTTTATATTTTATATTTTTTATTGTCACCCGATTTTCGAGGATTTTTCGATAAATTCAGTTCGTAAAAAAGCCAACGCACATGGATACACTCAAACTGCTAAACGTTAAGCAACCACCTGAAACCAGCAAAGACCAACAAGGCAACACAACCTTCAAGGTCGGTAACAGAAAGACTCCATTAGAAATCGACATTCTTTCCTTGAAGCTAATGGTTGCGTCTATGATTCAATCTCTTTCAACTTCAGAGCAAGAAACCATTCGCCAACATTTTCTGGGGCTTTTGCCTGCGCACGGTCTTGAACCTGACTAAGCCCACGCTTCTTTTTTACGTTAGAGAATCGAAAAATCCTCGAAAATCGGGTGACAAGGAAAAATTAGTTTAATCGTAAACTTATGTTGCACGTGTTTTAAAGATAACGGTCTCTTATGTTAAATAGGCACACAGCCTTCGCTTAACAGAAAAAAGAAATAGCTTCCCACTCGTGAGAACTTCGGGTCACTCCTTTTTTGTATCGTAAAAATCCAGATTAGGTTAATCGAAAATAATAACTACCTTCTCCCCTTCGAATTTTCATAGAATAAGGTTTAATGGTTAATGTTTTGATATAACATTAAGATAGTCCTTCGGTTTCCACCGGAGGGCTTTTTGTTTGTATATTCAAGAACCAAAACCAACCAACGTGAACTTAGAACAAACCTGCGAAGTAGTATTTCAATTATATAAATCAAGTCAGACAGGTCGCATTACATGGACAAAAGAAATTTCTCAGAAATATGAATTAGCCTATAAGGCAAAAGACAGGTTGCTTAAAGATGAAATACTAATAAATCCTACATACGGGGACGAAAAAATAAACCCAATTGTTAATGATTGTAATTCGTACGAGCAGGCCTTAAGTTTAAAAGCAAGTACGCCCTTTCCGTTTTTGCATACTTTAAGAAAAACGGCTATGACGGAGAATATTTTTGGAGTGAAATATCTTCAGCCTGTAATATACCAACCGAGTTCAGAAAAAGTCTTAGCTCCCTCTTTTATTCCATTTTTTTACAAGTTCGTCGTAATTGTCTTTCTTTATTTTAAGTTCATGCCCATTAAAAAACCACCTTTCGGTGGTTTACTTATTTTTAGTTATTTGCTTCTGATTTCTTCCGATACTCATCTGCTTTTGCCTTATCTCCTTTTACTTCATATGCTGTAGAAAGATAACCATTCACCACTTTATAATTTCCTTTTTCCCCGGCTTTCAATGTTGGCTTAGCGCTATACATGTCTGAAGCGGTCTGCGAATAAACGATCAACTGATCAGCGGCCTCCGTCATTTTGATCTTCAGATCAGCCTTCTTTTTCTTATCTGCTTCTGTAGTTCCTTTTATAGCCTGCATGTCATCCTGGTAATCATAAAGAACATTGTAATAATGACGGGCCATCAGCACATTTGCTTCGGGATAATCTTTTTTGATCGCAATTGTTGTCTTTAAAACACTTTCAATTTTCTTTTGGTTCTCTTTATAGTCTGCGGGTTTTGTATCGCCTGCATACGTATAATTGAACAACTCAACAGCATAGTTATATGTCATCAGGTGCTTGTCAGGGTATTTCGGCATCAGCTCATCATATTTTGCAAAAAGAGCTTTTTTATCTTTTGCATCCACTTGTTCCAGTTCCATTTGGTACCAACGATCATCAGCCGGGTAAAGCTCGCGACCTAAGGCGAAATACTTTTCTGCATTTACCTTGTCATTCTTTTTCATATAATATTCAATGAGCAACTGGTACACATCTACATTATCTTTTCCGGCTATTTTCTGATCGGCTATTTTTTTATAGTAGACAGCGGCCTCGTCATCCCTCTTTGCCCTATAAGCACTTAAAGCTATGTTCTGAATTAAAGTAGTATCGAAAGCGGGGAATTTAAAACCGTTATATTCAAGGCCTTTACCTCCAATATACTCTTCAACCATTAATGCATTTTTGAAGTTGATATATGCACTGTCAAACTTTGAGGCTCCGAAACCGGCCACACCCAGATCAAAATATCCGTTGTAAATATCAAATAGTCTCACGTGCTGCTCAAGAGTAGCTCTTATGGCTTTTGGGTCAAGCTCGTAATATTTTTTAAAAGCATTAAAAGCATCCATTCGGCCTTCGGGTGCCAGATTCTTGTATTTTTCACTTTTGGCGATCTCATTATAGATAAGGCCTTTGTACCACCAGCCATCGGGTTTAGCTGCATTTTTTTCTTTAAGAAGAAAAGCATCTACCGACGCTTTTGCTTTATCTAACTCTCCTTTTCCAAATTGTGATTCAATATCTTCAATTGATTGGGCAAACAACCTGCTGCTACCTAAAATAATAAGCAAGCTTAAAAGAAATCTTTGCATGATTTTATTTTTGTTTTTTATTAAATCAGAACCTATTGCAGATGAAATTAATTACTCAGTGGTTGCATTTTCAGGGCCTTCAATTGCACCGTTGCCAGTTTCATTCCCATTTCCATTATCGCCATTTTCACTTGTATTTCCATTCTCAGCAACAACCGCCTGGTCTTCGATCTTTGTAATGGCCGCTATCTCGTCACCCTCATCCAGTTTTATCAATTTTACGCCTTGTGTTGCCCGGCCCTGCTCACTGATATCAGCAACTTTCATTCGGATCGTTACACCGCTTTTACATGTGATAACAAGATCTTCCTTCTCCGACACTTCCAACATGCCCACTAATTTACCGGTTTTTGGTGTAACGTTGATCGTCTTCACCCCTTTACCGCCCCGGTTTGTAAAACGATACTCATCTACTGCAGTCCGTTTTCCATAACCCTTTTCACTTACAACCAATACCGTTTTAGATTCACCGGTCCCTGCATTTACACAAATCATACCAACAACTTCATCATCATTATCATCAACTTCAATGCCAGCAACACCGATAGCTCCGCGGCCGGTAGCTCTTGCTTTTACCTCTGAAAAACGAATTGCTCTTCCGCTTTTCACCGCCATCATGATCTCAGAATTTCCATCTGTCATTTTTGCTTCAAGCAATTCATCGCCAGCTAATATTGTAATAGCATTTACACCTGATTGTCTTGGACGACTGAAATCTTCCAATGCTGTTTTCTTGATTATTCCTTTTTTAGTACAGAGAACAATATTATGTGAATTAACAAACGCTTCGTCTTTCAGATCTTTTACATCAATGATGGCTCTTACCTTATCATCTGGTGGTATTTGTATCAGGTTTTGAATGGCTCTTCCTTTACCAGTCTTTTCGCCTTCCGGAATTTCATATACATTCAACCAATAACATCTTCCCTGCTCAGTAAAGAAAAGCATGGTATGATGTGTTGATGCAACAAATATATGTTCGATCCAATCTTCTTCTCTTGTTTTTCCACCCATCACTCCCCTGCCACCTCTGCGTTGTGAACGGTACTCAGTAGCTGATGTTCTTTTTATATATCCCAAATGAGAAATGGTAATAACAACATCTTCTTCTTTAATGAGATCCTTGATCTTTACTTCATCATCCAGGTAAGTGATCTCTGTTTTACGGGCATCACCAAACTTATCTTTAACTTCTAAAAGTTCTTTTTTGATCAGGTCATATCTCATCCCTTCATTTGAAAGAAGCTCTTTCAATTCACCGATCAGTATCATTAGCTCATCAAACTCCTGTTTTATCTTATCTCTTTCCATTCCTGTCAGGCGCTGCAATCTTAATTCAAGGATCGCTTTCGCCTGTATCTCATCCAATCCCCAACCAGCATTGATCAAATTCTCTTTTGCAATATCTGGTGTCGCAGAACTTCTGATCAAACGTATCACTTCATCAAGATGATCTAATGCTATAAGATAACCTTGTAAAATATGCGCCTTCTTTTCTGCTTCATTCAATTCATATTTAGCACGGCGAACAACTACTTCATGACGGAATTCAATAAACTCTGAAATAAGATCTTTCAGGTTTAATGTTCTTGGTCTTCCTTTAACCAATGCAACATTATTGATACCGTAAGAAGTCTGGAGCTCTGTATGCTTATAAAGTTGGTTGATGACAACGTTGGCGATAGCATCACGTTTCAAATCGACTACAATACGTGTGCCTTCTTTCTCATTTGATTCATTATTAACATGGGCAATACCTTCAATTATTTTCTCATTGACCAATTCACCAATTCTTTCTGTCAAAGCATCACGGCTTACCTGGTACGGCGTTTCTGTAACAATGATCTGTTCTCTTCCGCTGGCTTTTGTATCAACATGCATTTTTCCGCGAACCACCACTCTTCCCCGGCCCAAATGCATAGCTGCCTTCACTCCTTCCATGCCATAAATAACTCCGCCGGTTGGAAAATCAGGAGCTTTTACATGCTGCATCAATTCTTCAATTGTTATATCACGATTATCTATGTAGGCAATACAACCATCAATTGATTCACTCAAATTATGCGGGAGCATATTGGTAGCCATCCCCACCGCAATACCACTTGATCCATTTATTAACAACTGAGGTACCCTCGTTGGAAGAACGGTAGGCTCTTTCTCAGTATCATCAAAGTTCAATTGAAAGTTTACCGTGTCTTTATCAAGATCAGCAAGCAAACTTTCAGCAAGACGCTCCAGGCGAACTTCGGTATAACGCATTGCCGCAGGACCATCGCCATCCTGTGTACCAAAATTTCCTTGTTTGTCAATAAGTGTATAACGCATATTCCAATCCTGCGCCATACGAACCATGGCATCATATACCGAAGCATCTCCATGTGGATGATATTTACCTAACACTTCCCCAACTAAACGGGCAGATTTCTTATACGGCCTGTTGTAATGCAAACCAAGTTGGTTCATCGCATACAAAATGCGGCGATGGACCGGCTTCAGGCCATCTCTTACATCCGGTAAAGCACGGCCAACTATCACCGACATGGAATAGTCGATATAGGCCGTCTTCATCTGTTCTTCAATATTGACCGGGATGATGCGTTCGTTATCCTGTGTTTCCTGTGGCAGTAAGCTATCGTCCATTGTATTGCTCCTAAGATTTATTTTATTGGCTTTTGTACCTTCAATCGGCTCCCGAAAGTTATCGGGATTGCGACGCACAGCCTGCACTGAGCGAAGCGAAGTGTTCAGGTTCCAAAGCCTTGATTTATCAATGATCAGACCTTGTTTTCAAGGCTTGCAAATGTACCGGAAACAGCCATCAATTCCTGATAAAAATCTTGTTTTTTGGGGCTATTTTTTCCACTTCGGTGGATGATTTTCCTTATTGTAAAATATTTTTTTTATAACAACACTTTTACATAGCCCGGCACAGATTTTTCGTTACCATATACAATAATTTGGACGGTATGGATACTTATCTTCTGCTCCGCAGCAACAAGCAAAGCGGCCCCTATAGCCTGCAAT
>Ga0193740_1000287_pt1 | contig 14618 bp, 10 predicted proteins | sample L2s1metaG_FD_145072 | JGI IMG/M metagenome (GOLD analysis project Ga0193740, IMG submission 145072) | Soil microbial communities from a riparian zone of the East river system, Colorado, United States - L2s1 | ecosystem: Environmental > Terrestrial > Soil > Riparian zone | place: USA: East River... | reverse complement strand
ATCATTGGCAATATAAAGATCCTGGCATTTAATAAACACGCGTCTTCCGATTGGATAAAACGAATTGAAGTTTGACTGATCCAACATTATAGCAATCGCACCAGTACTATCCTGGATAATCATTTCCTTATAGAAATTTCCGGTGAAGTCATCGGCAGTTACGATTCCTGCAATTACTTCATTGGTATTAATCAATACCGGCACCGTTCCGGAAGCCATTGCCTGAATTTCTGCGATCGTCATTGAAACAGCTAAATCGGGATCAACATTGGTAGTTACAGGCGCGTCGAATTCATTCTTCACACATGAGTTGAGCGTAAATAAAAAAAAGAGAACGATGGTAGATAAACTGGAGAAACTGACTGACTTTTTCATACTGATATTTTTGTTGAAAGCAATTAATTCATTCTTAAAGTGATATTGACAAAATACGTTCTGCCGAAAGCATACGTAATTCGCGGAGCAAACTTGTCAACGTTTTTATCCTGGAAATCAAAACGCAAAGGCTCCGTTGCGCGTGTAACAATATCCTGGTTATTGGTCAAATTGGTTACACCGATGTTTACCACAAGAAATGCAGGACGTTTAACCGACTTGAAATCATTGTCGATTTTCCATGACCATCCGCCGGAAATATCAAGTGAATATCCATCGTCGGCTTGCTTCTGTTCCAATATTTCATTCCATTTTGCTGAGCCGGCGTCAACCATGTCCAGGGATTGTGCTTGTCTTCTTGTAAAACTCGCTTCATAATATATTCCATCAAAAACATTAAGACTAATATTCAGAAACCAGAATCTTGGGGAACGGTAATTCAGACCCAATGAATATGCTTTCTGAGGGCCGCTGCTAAGCCTTACGTTATCCAGGTAGATAGTTTCATTTTCTGCAAGCACGGTATCCTTGCTATCCTGTGTAACCAATGCAGAAGGACGCGAGGTGTAAAAATGTTGTCCTACACTTACTACCGCATAAGATGAAAATCCTCTGCCTAATGATACATCAAGAGCAGCTTCAATTCCTTCATGTCGTTTATCCAAACCCGTTAGCGAATAATTTACAAACGTGTGAAATTGTTCATCGAAGAAATGGTAGGTTTCTGTTTCATCTATATACTGGGTATAATATCCCGTGATCTGGGCTTTTACTTTTGGCGCTTTTAACTTGTAACCCCCTTCGAATGACGTGATGAATTCATTATCAGCTTGCACAGTCCTGTTGTTGGTTTTAGGCGAGAGAAATAGATTATCAAAATAAGGCGCGCGCGTTTCAAACAACCCATTGCCAAAGAAATAATTTCTTCCATTTAATTTATAAGTAAGCCCTCCCTTTAACCCTGCTTCGGGGTAAGTGAATACTTTTGATTTCCCGTACGAATCATTCGGATAAACTCCATTACGCAATTTGCCATCCCTGTACATGCTTGTTGAATTAATATTCAAACCAAGCATGATATCAAAATGCTGATAATTCCAAATCGTTTGTCCCCAGAGCGTATATTTCTTTATATGAGCAGTATACTCATAACCGTATTTATCTCCCACACGTATTACCTGGTTCGGGTTATTCAGATCGTTCTGCTGCACTGAAGTTTCAGACGGATTCTCAACATCAACGTACTGGTTAAGGTTTACATAATAATCAGCTCCCAGCAAATCGGTAACTTCCCTGTAGTATTCCGATTCCTGCTTCTGGAAACTACCTCCAAGAGTCAATTTTTGGCGATCATTTACAACCACATTATAAAATACATTCATCGAATAACGGTTGTAATTGGTAACATACTCCTGCACAACATACTTTGCCATTCTTCCTTTTACACCGGCATAAACTGTATCGTGTAAAGCATTGGCTTCATACAGGCCATCCCAGTTGATCTGTCTGGAATCTTCATCACTTCGCAGTAAAGAGGTAAGCTCTGAAGCATAAGGAACAAAGGATTCAGGATCTTCACCATGGTTCGCATCAAAACTTGGAAGGTTCCTGTAATAATCCGGCTGTGGATTAATTGCATTGAACCAGTCGATTGAACTTACCCTGTTAAATCCGAATGAATATCCCGCTGATGCCTGGAAAGAAGATTTAGGATTGATGTCCCAATGATATGTGAGAGCTATCAGGGGCTGACTGTTTTTACCTACCGCTGCATTCCTGATCTCTCCATTCTGATAACATTTTTTGTAGGAGCGGCCATTGCTGTTAACGATAAAGAATGTTTTCGGGATAAAAGTTTTTCAATTGATCCAAAAAAGGAATGCCCGTCATAAAAAGTTCCTTTCACATACCCTTCCTGTGCCCACCGGCGTGAATAAGAAAATGCGTATGCCCATCCATCTTTATTCAACCCGGAACCGTAAGTCAACATAAAACGATTGTCGTAAGTTCTGTTCGCCAGTGAAAAGGAAGCTTGCAATTGTTTACGCTGCTGTGATGCGCGGCTATCGATATTTACGGTACCTCCAACATCTCCAAAAGAATAATATGCGGGAGCTAAGCCATAAGTGATTTCACGGTTTCGTACAACATCATTCAACCCGCTCCAGGTACTGTACATTCCACGTCCTGTCGTAAGGTCGTTCATTACCACACCATTCATCAACATCACAAGGTTTTCGTCATCATATCCACGGACTCGAAAACGTGCAATACTGAAGTTGTAAGAAGCTGCATTGGTAAATGCATCTCGGGAAGAATTCAAAATACTGGCAACATTCTCGGTTGACGAGGCCTGCGTTTGAGAACCTTCATCATCACCTGAAATAGTAGGTATGTTTTCGGTGTCAGCATGAGAATTTATTAATTGATCATGTTGAGCAGTATCAACAACATTTTCACTGGAATCGATTTTCATTTTGACCTTGCTCTCCTTTTCAGGTGTAACTTCCAGGTTCGTGACCCCCTGAGGGACATTGTTCAAAATAAACTCACCGGCTTCATTGGTAACAGCAGAATTGGTAGATCCAGGGACAGAAACTCTTGCATTTGGAGCCGGTTTGCCATTTTCATCGGTGATCACACCTTTTATAGTATACGACTGGGCAAAGTTAAACAGCGGAATAAGCAGGAACAACGCAATAAATATCCTTTTCAATTTCATTTTCTGTCCTCTTTTTTTAATCAAAGGGTCGCAAATCTAATTAAATAATTCCTTCTGAAAAGTAAAGATTTGCCAGTAATAGTTAATGAAAGCAGTAATGTGATTCTCAATATGCTCGTGCGAAAAGAACCCTTTCTTTCGAGGGTTTTCCGGAATAAATACATTGCCCGGCTTCCTGTTTGTTATTAAGCGGGATACAACGAATAGTTGCCTTGGTAACCTCCTTTATCTTTTGTTCAGTTTCAGAGGTTCCATCCCAGTGGGCATATACGAATCCACCTTCATCATTAAGAATGCGCTCGAATTCCTCCATGGAATCAGCATGAAATGTTTTTGACTCACGAAAATTCAGTGCCTTCTCAAAAATATTCGACTGAATGTTTTCAAGCAAGTGCTCTAATTTCATGCTTAAGTCAGTGAGGTGTATTACAGTTTTTTCTTTGGTATCCCTTCGTGCAACTTCAACAGATTGACTTTCGAGATCGCGTGGACCAATAGAAATTCTAATCGGAACACCCTTTAATTCATACTCGGCAAATTTCCATCCGGGTTTGTGCGTATCCCTGTCATCGTATTTCACAGAAATATTTCTTCCCTTCAGCTCTTCCATTATTTTTTTTGCCACTGTACTTATTGCAGCAAGTTGATCTTCAGTTTTATAAATAGGAACAATAACAACCTGGATTGGCGCAAGCTTTGGAGGAAGCACAAGCCCATCATCATCACTGTGTGCCATCACAAGGGCACCCATTAGCCTGGTTGATACGCCCCAGGAAGTTGCCCATACCAGATCTAACTTTCCTTCCTTGTTTGTGAACTTTACATCAAACGCTTTCGCGAAATTCTGTCCCAGGAAGTGAGAGGTCCCTGCCTGTAATGCTTTGCCATCCTGCATCATTGCTTCAATGCACAGTGTTTCTTCTGCACCTGCAAATCGCTCATTGGCTGTTTTGGCTCCCTTGATTACAGGTATGGCTAAAAAGGTCTCAGCAAAAGTTGCATAAACTTCAAGCATCTTGTTCGTTTCTTCAATAGCTTCCTTTGAGGTAGCATGGGCAGTATGACCTTCCTGCCATAGGAATTCTGCTGTTCTTAGAAACAGACGCGTACGCATTTCCCACCTAACTACATTTGCCCATTGGTTAATTAGAATTGGCAAATCACGATACGACTGAATCCAACCTTTATAGGTATGCCAGATGATTGTTTCAGATGTTGGTCTTATTATCAATTCCTCCTCAAGCCTGGCATCAGGATCTACTACAATCCCCGATCCATCTTCAGCATTCTTCAACCTGTAATGCGTGACTACAGCGCATTCTTTTGCAAAACCTTCTATGTGTGAAGCTTCTTTACTGAAAAAAGATTTTGGAATAAACAAAGGGAAGTAGGCATTCTGATGACCTGTTTCCTTGAACATCTTGTCAAGCACTGATTGCATCTTTTCCCAAATAGCATAACCGTAGGGCTTGATTACCATACAACCTCTAACTGCTGAATTCTCAGCCAGGTCCGCTTTAACGACTAGATCATTATACCATTGGGAATAGTTTTCACTGCGGGAAGTAAGCGCTTTAGCCATGTCTGAATTCTGTAAGGTCTTTAATCAAAAAATTATTTTCTTATCCTTTTTTTAGAGTGCATTTCTGCTTAAAAAAAGCTTGATGGTATGGTGTTTGCAAATTCTGCGGACGAAATTAATAATTAATAACTTCTATCAATTTCAGCGAAATAATAAGCTAAAAATCACGGTGTCAATTATGAAAGCTATTCAACTCATCCTAATTTCTGCAGTGCTTTTAACAACTGTAAGCTGTTCCTCAACCAGGAACGCATCTACCACTCCTGATGACGTTTATTATTCAGAAGGTGATCAGCAATATGAACCTCAACCTGCAGCTGCTGTAACTAATACACCTTCCGCTGATTACAGCCGGGATAACAGCAATTACAATCCGGATAATGGTACGAATTATTCGCAGACTCCTTCCTCTACCGAACAACAAACCGATGGACAAGGCAACACATACATCACCAACAATTATAACAATGATGATTATTACGATTACGAATATTCATCTCGTCTGAGAAGGTATTATACTCCTGCTGCTGGTTATAGTTATTATGATCCATACTACACAAACACTTATTGGTACGATTACAATCCATACAATTACGGTGTAAGCATTTATCTGGGCTATAATTGGTGGGCTCCTTCTTTATGGTATTATAATCCGTTCTATTACGGTCCTGTTTATACACCTTATTATCATCCACATTATTATAGTTACTACGATCCATGGTACAACCCTTGTTGATAATATTGCTATAATAATAACCCATACGGTTATAATCATGGTTACAATGATGGATACTGGAATGGTTATTATAACGGAGCCTATGCCAGTGCTTATAATAATCCTTACTACTATAACAGCTATGAAGGTAATTCCGTTTACTACGGACCGCGTGGATCAATAAGTTCAAATGTAAGTACAACTTCTCCTTCCCCACGGGCAACACTTGGTGAGAAGTATCAAAAGTCATTGGCTGTAGTAAGTCCAGGGATCGATCCAAAAGGCAAAATTATAACACAATCTCCTGTCACAGGAACAGGGCGTCCCGGTGCATCCGGTACTATTGATAACAGTGGAAAACAAAACACTGTGGATTCAAGAAATGAAATAAGTGGTAAAAATCCGACCACTGTTGAACCCAGCCGCCAATCTATTTCTGATAAAAATCAAAATGGAATCAGGCCCGCTGCAGAACCCTCTTCTTATTCGACACCAGGAAAAAGCACTACCGGTATTACTCAAACTCCACGAAATAATGGCGGGAATGTTCGACCTGAAATTGAGCAGCCTTCAAGGACAAATAATTTGAACGATAGTCGTCCAAGGAATATGGATGTTACAGCATCTCCGCAAAACAATCAAGGAGGTACAGTAAGACCAAGGGTTGATCAACCTCGCATTAATCAAGAACCTCGTCCGGATATTACTCAACCCCGGAATAACCAATCTAATCAGCAAGGGAATTCAAATAGTAATTCAATTGGGCAGCCACGGAATGAAAATAGAAATCCCCGGAATGTCAGCCCACAAGTTGAGCCGAAGATCGAACAACCTCGGGTAAATCCTTCCTATGAGCGTCCACGCCAGGAAGTACAGCCGAAAATTGAGCCGCGTCAGGAACCACGACAATACAAGCAAGAGCAATCACAGCCAAGGCAAAACGAAAATTTCAGCAAACCCGCACCACGTCAGCCAAATATGAATACACCAGCTCCACGGGGTAATAGTTCTTCGGGAGAAAACAAAAGCGGAGGAAGAAGATAAATAATTAAGTAGAATAAATTTAAAGGAAATAAAATGAGTTTTAGAACACTTTTGTGTACGGCCCTAATTCCTTTAACAGCTACCATTGGCCAAGCACAAACTGATGTGGATGCCTTACGCTATTCACAATCATCAATTACAGGAACTGCGCGTTTTACTTCAATGGCCGGAGCCTTCGGTGCCTTGGGAGGAGACTTTTCATCAATAAATGTTAATCCTGCTGGCCTTGGCATTTATCGGAAATCGGAATTCACATTCTCAACTTCATTTTTAGTAAATCATACGACTTCTGATTTCATTGGAAGGAGCTATGATGAAAATAAATTCAACTTCAACATTCCAAATCTAGGATTTGTATTTACTCACTTAACAGAAGCTGACAGAAAAAATAAAGAAGGATGGAAAAATGTAAATGTAGGGATTGGCATAAACAGAGTTCAAAGTTTTCATACAAATTCTTTTTATGAATCTGTAAACAATAGCAACTCTCTGCTCAATCATTTTGTAGAAACAGCTAACAATGGTCAATCGCTGGATCCGTTTTATGAACAGATTGCTTATGATGCGGGAATTATTTATAACGATACTGATGGCACCACCTATATTTCTGATGTCGGGGATCCAGGAACCTATCCGATATCACAGCAAAGAAGCAGTATAACGCGCGGAGGAATTTATGAATGGAATTTTTCTGTCGGGGCCAACTACAATAACAAAATATACCTCGGTGGGGGATTTGGAATCAGTTCGCTCCGTTATATTGAAGAATCAACCTATAGCGAATATGACAGAGTCGATGTGATTCCGGTACTTAACAGTTATTCATTGCACCAGGACATTATTACAAGAGGAACCGGTTTCAATTTCAAATTTGGAATAATTGCCCGGCCGGTAGATTGGGTCAGAATCGGCGCATCCTTTCATACACCTACAATTTACCCATACATGAGGGATGAATATAGAAACACGATGGTCTCAAGCCTTGATAACATTCCTACCTCACCCGCAACCTCGCCTGATGGCATTTACAATTATGGTTTAATCACTCCATTGAAAGCTGTGGGTAGCGTTGCATTTATTATCGCAAAGACAGGATTAATAAGTGCTGACTATGAATTTATTAATTACAGCGGTGCCCGATTCGATGCACCAGGTGCAAGTTTTTCAGAAGTAAATAATACAATAAGATCAAAGTATACACCATCTGGAAATTTTCGTATTGGAGGTGAGTACAGATATGATGTACTTAATTTCCGTGCAGGTTATGGTTTTTATGGTTCTCCAATTAATTCTATTCAAAGAAAACCAGGAGGCGATTATTCTAAAAATTATTATTCAGGAGGTTTGGGAATCCGTCATCAAAACTATTTCATTGAAATGGCATACTCCTATACTCAAAGCAATGAATATTTTCAACAATATACTTTGGAGAACAACGCGCCAGTGGAGGGATCAAGTAATAAAGTCATCAGTCATAATTTCGTGATGACACTTGGAGCAAAATTCTAAGCTATTTGCCGGATAATCTTTCTAGACCTGATTGTGCTTTTTGATCCAGGCTGTTTTGATAATCGTGTTTTCTCATTGCAAGACATCTCTTATAATACATCCTCGCATTACTGAAATCTTTCTGTTCTTCATAAAGCAATCCAAGCATTAAAGCGGCATTAGCAGCATAATAATAATGCGATTGTTCTCCATTCTGAATTGTGGCCTTGTAATTCAGAATAGCTTTTTCCAGATCTCCCGTTTTATGAAACAACCTTCCATATCTGTATGTAAATTCAAGCTTATCCCTGAATCCCAAAAGAGAAGGTGAAGTTATTTTTGTCATTTCTCGGAATGACTCCTTATAATAACCTCCATCAAATAATAACCTGGATTTTAAAAGTATAATATTGGGGATTTCTTTTAATTCAGCTTCCTTCTGTGCATCCTTATCCTCATCTAGCAATGTGATTCCTTTCCTTTTAATGGCTTGCATATATTCAGAATATTTTTCTTTATCATTCTGCAATAAACTGATCCATGCCAGTTTCTGGTAGGCTGATTTAATATAATTCAATCCCTTAAAGTTTCTGATATAAAATTCAAAATCTTCCTTCGCACCCGGATCGAGCTTTCGTAACCTTAGCTGTCCTTTCTTGTAATGAAGAAAATGAAACGGAAAGGTACCTGCATTGTCAAAGGTGTTCATCATATTAAGAGCTTCTTCGTTCCGACCAGATTTATAAGTCAGGTTTGTAAAGCAGTACATCATTAATGGATTATTCACTGCATGTTTTTTTACCAGGTCAGCAAGTAATGATGTGATGGAATCATTGGTGGTAATGGAAGAATAAATCTGCACCAGATAAAAAAGGACTTCCTCTTTATACTCGGGAAAAATTCCGCGATCTGTTTCATTCAACATTCTGAAAAGCTCCTTACTTCCCTGATCAATCGTCCCTTCCATCCCTGTGATGCCAATCAGCCATTTGTATTCCTGAGGGATTGCCCCTACAGTTGCATGCAGAAGTCCAAGGGTTTTTTTATTCAGGGGGAAAGTCGGGTATTGCATAAAGTTCCGTTCCGCAAACTTGTAAGCTTTATGTATGTCAAGCGCTGCTGATACATTTTCACTGAACTTCGCTTTGATCAATGCTGTTTGAATCAACATATCAGCTTTGGCAAGTAATAGAAATGGTGATTCTTCCTTCTCTTTATCTATTAACCGCAGCCTTCTTTCGGTATTGAACCTAAGCGAATCCGCATAACTTTTTTCCTCTGTGATAAATGCTTTTAAGAAGTCAGAATAATTTTCATAAAGAAATACTAAAGAATTTTCAGGGTTTTCAGTCTTTTCCTTCTGAAGTAAAATACGGGCATCGTCAAGCCTTAATTGCAAAATTGCAGTAAAGGCTTTTTTCAGATTGGGTGAATAAATAAAAGAGGCTTCACTGCAAAATGTCCCGAATGTGAAAAGAAAAAGCAATAACCATTTTTTCATACAGCTTACCAAACCGTCAAATTAAAAAATATCCATTGAAATTTATTAACAGTCGATACCATCATATGGAATTTCCGTGCCTCAAAAAAAAGCCCTGCAGCTATTTACTACAGGGCTTAATAATTTTGTCGCTTTATTTTTATGCCGGCACTGAGTTCTCCTCCTCAATACTTGAGTCAACAAGGATTCGTCCGCAATGCTCACACACAATTACTTTTTTATGCTGGCGTATTTCCAATTGTCTCTGTGGAGGAATTTTATTGAAGCATCCGCCGCAAGCATCACGCTGCACTGCTACAACTGCCAATCCATTTCTGGCATTGCTGCGCACACGCTGATATGCTGAAAGCAAACGCTCATCAGCAATGGCACGAGCCTTCTGGGAAATTTTCTCAAGATGAGTTTCTTCCTTTTCTGTCTCAGCAATGATACTATCGAGCTCTGCCCTTTTGGTTTTCAGGACCTTCTTTTTGTCTTCAAGGTTATTCTGAGTAATCTCAAGATTGCCTTCTTTATTTTTAATCTCTGTAGTAAATTCTTTAATGCGCTTTTCGGAAAGCTGTATCTCAAGATTCTGGAACTCTACTTCCTTTGTAAGCGACTCATACTCACGGTTGTTCTTTACCTTGTTCTGTTGAGTTTCATATTTTTTAATCTGGTCTTTCGAATCCTTGATGGCCTGCTTTTTCTTGGAGATCAATTCCTGAGTCTCCGCAATTTCAGCATTGATATGGCTGAGGCGGGTTTCCAAACCTGCAACTTCATCTTCCAGATCAGTAACTTCCATTGGAAGCTCTCCGCGAACGGTTCTGATCTTGTCAATGTTAGAATCAATTTGCTGAAGCACATACAGCGCTTTCAACTTTTCCTCCACTGTAAATTCAGTATGATCTAATGCCATGATGTCGGCAAGCTTTTTTTCAAGCTGACCGATATCAACGATCTTTTCAATTTTACGTGGAGTTTCTTTTTCTGATTTGGGGCGGATTTTGGCTTTACCGAGTTTACTTAAAGACACAGGCGATGAGTTGTTTTTATCTAGTTTAGGAACTTCTTTTACTGTCTTAGAAACACTTTTTTTTGCAGAATGTTTTGTTGCTGCATTCGTCACAACCTTCTTCGAGGCAGACTTAACCTTTTCAACGGTCTTAGACTTGGTTGCAGTTTTTGTTGGTTTCTTTGTTGTTTTGGACATATTGATTAGTAATACTGTACCGGATTCGTTACCAATTCTGTCAAACGGACGGCAAATGTAGAAAAATTTCTCACAAGCAATTCCTTTAATAATTCAGAGGTAAATTGCTCACTTTCATAATGGCCAATATCAGCGATCACAATTTTTTTATCCGCATCGAAAAACTGATGGTATTTGTAATCTGATGTTACAAAAAATTCCGCTCCTGATTTAATCGCATCTTCCAGTAAAAAACTGCCTGAACCACCACATATTGCAACCTTTTTCACCTTTTTATCAAGCAATGGTGTATGCCTGATGCATACTGTATTCATCGCGCTTTTGAGCTTCTGAAGAAATTCCTCCTCCCCCATTTCCTGCTTCAATTCTCCGATCATTCCACTTCCAATTTCGTAATTGTAATTCTCCAGAGAATAAATATCGTAAGCAACGGTCTCATACGGATGTGACGAAAGCAATGCTTTGATGATCTGACTTTCAAGTTGTACCTGGAAAACAGCTTCAATCCGTGTTTCTGGTTCCGAATGGCGAATTCCTTTTTCTCCGACAAAAGGTTTTGCTCCTTCCAATGCCCTGAAGGTTCCTGTGCCCTGAACATTATAGCTGCACTCATCATAATTTCCAATTTGTCCGCAGCCGGCTTTAAACAGAGAGCTCCTCACCTTTTCCGCAAACTCATCCGGACAAAAAGTTACTAGCTTCCTGAGTTGATTTTTTTTAGGAGAAAGAATTTTCAGGTTTGTCAACCCAAGCTTTTCTCCAATTTTTCTGTTGACTCCATCCAGCACATTGTCAAGGTTGGTATGTATGGCATAGATGGCGATGTTATTCCGTATAGCTTTAATGACCGTTCGCTCCACATAACTTCGTCCGTTAAGTTTTTTAAGCCCCTGGAAAACAATTGGGTGATGTGAAATTACCAGGTTACACTTGTGATCGATAGCCTCTGAAATGATATCTTCTGTACAATCCAGAGATACAAGAACTCCTTTCACTTCGCTTGAAAAATCTCCTGCAATCAAACCTGCATTATCGTAACTCTCCTGAAGTGAAAGCGGCGCAATAGATTCGAGATAAGTAACTACATCTTTAATTGTAACCATTGAGATACAGATTGAAATTTATTGCAGACTCTTTTTTCTAAGCTTTGTATATTTAAGAAAGGTTGCATATGCGGAGATCCTACTGATAAGAAAACCTTCTTTACCGTCAATAAATCCTCCACGAATTATATAATCGCGAATAAATTTTATGACGGGACTGAAAGTAATCCTCAGCCATCCCGCCCGCCTTCCTTTACTGAATTCCTCCTCCGCCATTAAGGTTGTGAACTTCTCCACTTGTTTCATATGCTCCTCAACTGTGTAAAAAGTATAATGATGACAGTCACCTTCGAGCAGTATTACTTTTTCTTCCTTTGGATAACTTAATCGTTCGTGAATGCTTCCTTCCCACTTGCATTTTTTACGATCATACATCCTGATCTTAATGTCAGGATACCAGCCTCCATGCCTGATCCATTTGCCGCAATAATTTGTAAGCCTGTTAAAGCTATAAATGTTAATTACATCTAGATTTTTTGCTTTTAATATCGATTCAGAAAGTTCCTTCGACAACGCCTCATCTGCATCAAGAGAAATTATAAAATCATGTGCGGCAAGATTCTGTGCAAAATTTTTTTGCGATGAATAGCCCTTCCATTCGTTCTGAATAAAGCGGATGCCATGGCTTGTGCATATTTCCTTTGTACGGTCAGTAGAGAATGAATCCACAACCAGAATTTCATCTACAACGGATTTGAGCGATTCTAAGCAACGCCCGATATTTTTTTCTTCATTCAGCGTAATGATGATGGCGGAAAGTGGAATCACGCGGGCAATTTAGATACTTTTTTGCAGTCCTGCTTCTTTCTTGTTCCTTTGTCAGCATTCAAAAAAAGCATCGTGAAAAATCTAGTTGACCTTCTTAATGCCGTACGGAATGGTGATTTTAAATCGCTTGCCCGGACTATCACGATTGTTGAAAATGAACTTGAAGGCTATGAAGAAATTCTTCTTTCCCTAAAAGCAAACAGCACGACACATGTAGTCGGAATAACAGGACCGCCGGGGGCCGGCAAAAGCACATTGATCAATTCAATGCTTAAAATCCTTGTCGAAAAAAATAAAAAGGTTGCAATTGCCGCAGTAGATCCGACCTCTCCGTTCAATTTCGGCTCTCTCCTCGGCGACAGGTTAAGGCTTTCAGAATTTTTCAACCATCCAAATATTTTTATCAGGTCATTGGCATCGCGGGGATCTTCGGGTGGGTTGAGTGAAAAACTAATCGAGGTCATTGACATTTTAAAGCAGGGAACCTTCGATTACATTTTCGTTGAAACAGTTGGAGTTGGACAGAGCGAGGTTGAAATTGCAGGACTTGCAGATACAACCCTGGTAGTAGTGGTGCCGGAGTCAGGAGATGATATACAGGCCATGAAGAGCGGCATCATGGAAATTGCCGACATTTTCGTTGTAAATAAATGTGACCGCGAAGGCGCTGAAAGGCTTGCCATGAATCTCCTGAATTCAGGCCGCGAAAAAAATGGATGGAAGGTTCCGGTAGTTAAAACTTCTGCTGTTAACATGGAAGGAATCGCGGAACTTGAAAAGCTGATAGAAAAACATTCAGGTTCCGGCGTAACTAACGAAAAAAAAATATTTTTGCTCGCTGAAAAAGCTTTCAGGTTGCTGCAACGCGAACGGATGAAGGGAATTAGCAAAAAAGAAATTCAGGAGGTGGTCAAAAAAAATATTAATGAACCCAACTTTAACTTATACCGGTTCGTAAAGGAACTTGTTTGATCACCCGGTCTGATCTTCAATGCCATTGCAGTAATCAATGTTTATAACCTGATATTTTCGAATCGGCAACCTTTTGAGATATTAAAATAGTTGTAACTTTCACCGCCATATGCACCCAACTTTTACGAAGAGATATTCAGGCTTATTCTTTTGCCTTGCGGCTTTGATGTTTTTTACCAGCAATGCCTATTCCCAGGTTTTCTGGACAGAAGATTTTGGCACAGGTTGTAATACTGGAACTTCTGCAAATGGAATTGTTACTCCAAATGGAACCTGGACCATCAATTCGACAATCGGATTCAATGAAGTTTATGCCAATGAATGGTTTATCAGCGCTCATACCAATAACAGCGGAGCCGGTAATTGCGCCAATGATTGTGGTGGAGGCAGTAACCAGACACTCCACGTTGGGAATACAGCGATCGCCACATTAGGATTGGCTGCTGAACAAGGCTCCTATCTTACAGGATTTTATTGCGGGTCAGGGTTTTGTTCAACCACACATAAGCGTGTAGAGTCGCCCGTTATCGATTGCTCGGGAAAAGTCGGAATCACTCTTGAATTTATTTATTTCGAAGGTGGTGATGTAAACAATGTGAATGGTGATGCCACCATCTGGTATTTTGACGGAACATCCTGGTCTTCGATAGATCCATTGCCAAAAACCAATAACGCTGCATGCAGCGCAACGATCTATGGAGTCTGGACAAACTACAGCTTGACACTCCCGGCTTCTGCGGATAACAATGCAAACGTTCAATTAGGATTCCAGTGGGATAACGATGAAAGCGGTGCAGGAACAGATCCTTCAACAGGATTTGATGATGTGAAACTTTCAACTTTTTCTGCACTTGCGCCTGTTGCAGATTTTACAAGCGACAGTACAAGTATCTGCGAAGGCAGTGCAGTGACTTTTACTGATCAGAGCACAAACGTTCCTACTTCCTGGTCGTGGACCTTTAACGGTGGTACGCCTGGTTCCTCCACTGCTCAAAACCCTACAATTGTTTACGCAACTGCCGGAGTATATGATGTTACACTTATTGCCACGAACGCAAATGGCAGCGGCACAGAAACAAAAACGGGATATATAACTGTAACAGCATGCGGAGGAGGAGGAAGCCTCGTTGCAAACTTTTCCGCAAGCGATACG
>Ga0193740_1000286_pt1 | contig 14638 bp, 18 predicted proteins | sample L2s1metaG_FD_145072 | JGI IMG/M metagenome (GOLD analysis project Ga0193740, IMG submission 145072) | Soil microbial communities from a riparian zone of the East river system, Colorado, United States - L2s1 | ecosystem: Environmental > Terrestrial > Soil > Riparian zone | place: USA: East River... | reverse complement strand
ATGGTAAACAAAATGGTGATGGATGGTCGTTACCAGGTTTCAGAAGCAAAAGGAAATATGATGGGAATGCCATTTCACGGTATGAGCACCACCGGGTATGATAATCATAAAAAAGTATTTATGAGTACATGGATCGATAATATGGGGACAGGGGTCATGAAAATGGAAGGACCGTGGGATGAGGCTACTAAATCACTAACGTTGACAGGCAAAATGATAGATCCTTCTACGGGAAGAGAGTGTGAGTTTAAAGAAGTTTATAAAATTATAGATGATAACAATCAAGTGATGGAAATGTATGGACCTGATCCAAGAACGGGAAAACAATTTAAGAATATGGAAATAAAGCTTACCCGGAAAAAATAATTTTACAGAAATAATATTGAGATCCCTGAACTAATGTTCAGGGATTTTCTTTTAAATTTTTCAAAACTTATTTTAAAGTTTGCAAATCTTTTTCCTGGCATTTTTAAATTCACCTTCATCAAAAGCTCATTTTTTTCCATAACTCGCTTAAGATCCTATAGACTCGAATTAATATCTCTTAAATAACAGCCGGGCATCATTCTTGTTGACAATGTTTCGACTGAAAAAATTCTATTACTTCATCAAAAAACGCAATATTAATTACCAAAGAAGTTGCAACTTTTTTCACAAAAAAAATATTTTATGAAACGAATAATCTTAACAGTTTGCACAGCAGCATTTATACTTGTTGCCTGCAAAAATGAGACAAAAAGTGATGAGCCCATTAAAGGCGAACCAACAGTTTCATCTAATGATTCAAAATCGGAAAAAGAGCCCTGGGTGGCTGTTGATTCGGCCACTGCTATGAAAGCAATGATGGAAGCCGGAACACCCGGAGAACAACACAAAATTTTAGCAAAATCAACCGGAACCTGGAGTGCTGATGTTACGCATTGGAGTGCTGATGGAGCACCTCCTCAGAAAGCAGCTGGTACATCAGTTAATACAATGCTTTATGGAGGTCGTTACCAACAATCGAAGTTTAGCGGAAATATGATGGGGATGCCTTTTGAAGGAACTACTATCATGGGATATGATAATACTGAAAAGAAATATTTTTTAACATGGATAGACAACATGAGTACAGCGGTGATGATTGCCTCGGGTAATTGGGACGACGCCAATAAATCTATCACACTTACAGGAACAATGAAAAATCCTGCCAATGGACGTGAATGTGACCTTAAAGAAGTTTATAAGATAGTAGATGACAATACTCATGCGATGGAAATGTACGGTCCAGATCCAAAAACAGGCAATGAATACAAAATGATGGAAATAAAGTACACCAGGAAAAAATAATCTCACAGAAATAATATTGAAAACCCTGAATGAATGTTCAGGGTTTTTTATTCCCATTTTTCATTACAGAACCTACAGCAATTATGAATAATAAAGAAGTCGTACCTTTTTCATTCAAAATCATATTATGAAACAAACTGCTTTAAGTTTCTGCCTGGCCATCTTCCTTCTTTCATGTGCAAATGACAAGGCAAGCGAAAAAAAAAAGCTGATGTTGTTACTACGGAAATAATAAGTGAAACCGAAACCGGCATCGACCCAATTGAATTCTTCACTCCCGGACCTATGCATAAATGGCTGGCTAGTTTTAACGGAACCTGGGAAGCAGATGTGATCGGTTATATGGATCCAACAAAACCTGATACTTCAAAACTCATACAAACTTATTCTATGATATTAAATGGTCTTTACCAGGAAGCAAGACTTACCGGTTCTATGATGGGAATGCCATTTGAAGGACGAAGCATCAATGGTTTTGATAATGCTAAGAAAAAATTTCAAACTGTCTGGATCGATGTTTTTAGTTCTGGTTTTACATATATGAACGGCGATTATGATTCAACTTCAAAAACCATGAATTTAAAGGGCACACAACCCAATCCTTCGGACGCAACAGATATGGGAATAAGACAGGTAATGAAGATCATAGATAATGATACTTACGCATTAACGATGTACGGCGATGCACCGGGAGGAAAAGAAATAAAATTCATGGAAGGAACATTTACACGCAAAAAATGATCAAATAAAAATCCCCGATTCAATTCGGGATCATAATTGTTGGTTTTCCAATACCTGTTTTAATTTTTGCAGATCATGTTCCTGTCTTTTTTTAAATTCTCCTTTCATCAGCGGTCCAACCTGTTTCCAAAAAAAACTTTTGAATTGTTTGTCGGACGAAAGTGAATATTCTGTTTTATTATTTCCGAGGTCATTAAAATAATTTGTTACTGTGTTCACCATCATTGGCGAGTCAAGTGTACCCAAGAATTTTTTTTCGGGAATTACTTCCAAAATTTCTTCATCAAGCACTAAATCCTTTCCTCTTTCAATAAAATAATGTTTTGCTTTGGCGCCAATTGTTCCCGGTTCTCCGCTCACCTGTTCAAACCGTTGAAAACCGCCAAGCCATAGTTTGAGGTTATTGGGATCCTTAAAAAAATCCCATACCTCTTTGATAGGTCTATTGATAATGACTGTTGATTGGGTAAGCATATATGATGGCTATACTAAAATAAATCATTCTTTCTTCGTTTTTTCCATTGGCAATTCAGGCATACGGCTCCACTCCTGCATTGAACCGTCGTACACTTTTACATTATAACCGAGTGAACGACCAGTAAGATAAATAACACTGGCAGTCTGACCGATGAAGCAATAAGTAACCACTTCCTTGTTCTTATCAGGCAACACAGCCTGGAAATTCTTTAATAAAACTTCAGTTGGTTTTATTGAATTTGTGGAATCGATCATATCTGTATAAGCAAGATTCAATGCACCGGTGATATGACCATCACGAGGATTACCTGTTGGGTCGCCATCATAAAATCTTTTCATTCTTGCATCCACCACTTCAGCTGATCTTGTTTTTAATGAATTCAACACATAATCTTTATCGACTAACAATGGAGCAGAAGATGTTGCTATAAAGTTTCCCTTTTTAACAACAGGCAATTCTTTAGTTACCGGAAAGCCTGCTTTTTTCCATGCCACTAACCCACCATTTAAATAATAGACCCTATCTCTCAGTCCCAGGTTCTCCAATGTAATAAACATTCTTGCAGTAATGCTGACATCACCAAATGCATGACATAAAACAACTTTGGAATTTTTATTTATACCAAGATCCTGTAAAACTTTAGTGGCCGCTTTTGGATCAGGTGGGTTATAAGTTCCCTCGGGTGAATTTGCCGTTAACCAGTCAGGCCACAAATATCTTGCGCCTTTGATGTGTTCATTATCATAATCAAATTTTAAAAAACTTGGTTGAACGATCACAAGATCCGGATCATTCATATTATCATTCAGCCATTGTGGAGAGACAATTATATTCTGTGGAGAAACAGTTATCGAAAGAGCGATCACGGTCATCATCAAAAATATCTTTCTCATAAATAGATCATTTATTGAAAATAAATTTTCAGAAAGGTAATCTTACATTCTTCGTAATGGAAAGCCATTTATGATAAGCGGTGATATGAAGTTTTCAAAAGGCTATTACCCGGCCTGGTCATAAGATTGTTTTATCCAATTAATAAGATCTTTATTGATCATCTTTTCATCTTCCACTTTTATACGGTGTGTACACATTGCATTCCAGCTACCGGCAGCTATTGCATTTCCAGATGGAGCTACGCCTTTTATATTCAATCCTATATCAAACCTATCTTTTGTTGAAGGTTGAAGAATTGCAAATTGTTTTTTTCTTCTTAAACTCACATATGCCTTCTTCGGAGACACCTCAATGTCTTTTCCAAACTTGTTTATCTCGCTCATGATCTTATCATACCATGGTTTGAGATTTTCTTTTCCTTTGTATTGCTCAACGATCCAATCGGTCTCATTTTCTACAGCGTCTGCATGAGAGTGTTTTGCATAATGCACCACCATATTCGCATTGCCATGAGTAAAGCCATGCTTTTCTTTTAAAAAATTAACCAGCTCGCCATGTTTGGCAAAGCCTGATTTGTTTACGATGGCTATCCAATCGTCCATTTTTTTTCCAGTGCTTTTTTCTATGTTGGCTATCTGAGTTGCAGCCGCCTTGTCTAATGATTCACTCATAAAATATTTTTATTTATTATTTACATTGACTTACTGCAAGTCCATACGGATGCACTTTTGCTATCATGATCTTATTTTTTACTGCCGGATCATCCATCATAAATTGCAATGCTTCTTTTCATTCTTTGCGTAAAAAATGACAAGTCCCATCATTTCAGGGTTGTTTAATGGAAGTTCTGTTCGTCCCGCTAAGACAACAATTCCTTCTTCTTTCTTTTTAATTAATCGCTGAAAATGTTCGCCGACAATTGCCTGGTCTGCTGCTGTCCAGTTCTTTTCATCCTGGTACTTTTGCGGAAGAGTAAGTACACCGAGATACGCATTCAACTTTGCTTTTGTCGTGTTTTGTGCCAAAACCTGCAGGCTTATAAAACAGGCAACTACTAATAATAGTTTTTTCATATTTATCTTTTTAAAACTTTCTCATAAATAGTGATCCATTCATCAGGAGTCATCCTGGATGCCAATTCACCAATTAATTCAAATGGTATATCCTCTGGTTTTTTATACCGGATACAGCTTTTGCCCATATCCAATTTTTTGGGTGACGCTTTTGCGTGTGCGGCAGTAAACCATTTCAGTAAGCCGGGATCCGCATACAAACCCATATGGTAGACTGCTATAAAATTTTTTTGCGAAGCAAGGCCAATAAATGGCAATGGGTCTTTTGGATTGCAGTGATAACCTGCAGGATATTTTGAATGAGGAACCGCATAGCCCATCATACCATATCCCATCACTTCAGAAAATCCTTTGGGAAGATTTTTCTTAATGATCGAACGAAGTTTGGTAAAAGCTTTTTGCCTGTCTTCAGGTATTTCAGCCATGTAGGCATAAGGTGTTTTAGCTTTGGATTGCATAATCAAAAAATTAAAAACTTAAAATTCGGAAAAACTCAGGCCATGGCCCCATCTCTTCTTTGTATTGCTTTGCCATCACTCTTGCTATTTGTGCAATATGAGTAAGATCATGCACTACCCACGTTGCTAATAAATTTCTTAATGTCACTTCGCCAAGCTTTGGATGCATTCCTTTCTTATCAAGATCGGTTTCCGTTAAGTTCAAAGATCTTAGCCATGTTACATTATCTTTTCTCACTCGTTCAAATTCATCCAATAATCGTAATAATGTTTTGCCTTTGCTTTCTTCATACTGTGCAAAGCGGTCCCATGGAACAAAAGGTTTTGATAAACCAAATTCCAAAATAATTTTTGCTCTTGCAGCCCAGTCTGTTTTTTCTCCATGTATCAAATGACCGATCACATCATAAGGAGAAAATGTTTCGGGTCCTTCATTATTCATTACCCAACCAGCATCCAGTCCGGCAAGTAACATTTTCAGAACCGATGGAGTTCTTTCAAGAATTTGGTAGGACTTTTCAAGACTGTATTTCATTTCTTTTTCTTTGGAGATTTTTTCTTGCTTGCTTTTGCGATCTTATTATATTCCAATGCAAGCTTTACCCAATATTCCAATTTCTTTTTTGTGGTCAATACATCTGCATCTACAAAAACAAATCCCTTCATCACTTTACCAGTAAAATCCATTGGCTTGCATCCGTCTTTTTCCATTACTTCCTCATATATTGCCGGATCGAGTCTTACCATCAATCTTTCTTTCTCTACACCAATGCACATTTTATCATTTACCATAAAACATAAACCGCCGAACATTGCTTTCTCTTCTACATTTTTATGTGTTAGTGAAATGAGTTCTCTTGTCATATCAGCAAGCTTCTCATTATAAGCCATGGAAAAGTTTTAAGCAGTAATCACATTTTGTATTTTTTCATTCTTATTTCGCAGATCAATTCCTCCCTCCAGCATAGATTTCATATTTGCCATATAAAATGTCCAGCCTGTTTTACATCCAATATGCCAGTTTTGTTTTCCCTTTTCATCAGCAGGAATTTGATCCTGTATCAACTCAACAATTTTTTCTCCCTCTTCCTCATAAATTTTAACGGTGCAAATACCAGCATCCCCAAACTTAAATTGAAAAAGATCTTCTCCATTGCAATCTAATATTTCGCCATGCTCTACTACTTCATCAGGATAGCCCTGCCACCACCATGAATATTGATCACCTTTTTTTACAAATTCTTTGCCTTTGTAAAGAGTCTTGTCAGCCTTCTTATAATCAGATCTCCGAAGAAACCAAAATTCAATTCCTTCTTTTGTTGCCCAGCACCAATATAATTTTTCAGTTGACGCTTTCACATTAATGCGAACAGTAAACCTGCTCCAGTCAAAATCTGCCATGATCAATTTTTATTTCGTGAATAATAAAAATCAGATCTCTTATCGGGCATAGATGGACCGCCGTCAATAAATGCATGCAGAGAATCTTTATTGACCAGTTGATAAGTAATGCGTTTGGGAAAATCATGTGCCGGGTTTTCTGAAACAAATCCATTCTCTGAAAATGAAGTGATCTTAAATTTTGTTTCTTCTTCGTTGTTCTGCCCATGGGCCACCGAGCAATAAAAATATTCTTTACGGCGATAGATCAACCGGGTAGTCTCAAGCTGTTGAGTGCCGCCGGTATTTTTTACCATACTGCTTTCACCACCCAAGGTGCTATCATTGATTGAAAACCATGTTTCCATAATAGACCCATTTTTCGTATTCATTGTCCATGATCCAACGATCCATTTGAATGATTGCATATTACTTTCATGATCTTTATTCACAATAAAACCGGTAATGATAAAAAATAACAACCCGGTTTTAATGATCTTTTTCATGTTATATGATTTTTAAAATTTCCAGCAAAGCCCCTTTAAGGGCTGGGGTTTATTGTGTCGGAACAGAATGCAAACCAATACGATTTCCTTCTGTATCTATTATCACACCCATATAACCATATTCAGGGCTGATCTCCGTTTTTGGAACCATGATCTTTCCACCGGCTGTTTCTACTTTATCTAATACTTTTTGCAGATCAGGATTTCCATTCAGGTAGACCAATGGTCCATCTGTTGAGGATGGTTTATGAAATCCATTGGAAAAAACCAATGCCCCTCCCACTCCGGTCACCATATCATCTAACGGAAACATTCGCATTTTTATATTATCGAGATCAAGCGGAACCAGTTTAATTCCAAAAATTGTTTCATAAAATTTTGTTGCCCTGTCAAGATCCGTGGTTCCGATCTCGAACCAGCTTATTGCATTGTCCATTTGTATTTATTTAGTGTTTAAAAATTATTGCTGTTGATATAACTTTTCATTGCAGTCGTTTTTCTTCACCTGGTCTTTCCAAACACTCATGCCACCCAGCATATTGGTAACCTTTTTAAAGCCATTTTGCGAAAGCATATAACTGGCTCTTGGGCTGCGGCGACTATGTGAACAATAAACGATGATCTCTTTGTCCTTAAACTTTTCCAGTTCGCTCATCCTTGACTCCAATTCCTGCACAGGAATATTGACCGCGTTTTTTATTGCACCAAATTTGTCTTTGGCAGTGCCATTAAATTCCGCAGGGGTACGAACGTCGAGGAACACAACATTCTTTTCATCAAGCGAACACATTTTACCGGGTTCAATATTCTTATGTACAATTGTTGATTTGTCAACGAGCTTCATGTTGCAGTGACTACAAATGCCCGGTTTATCATACACTGCCGAATCACAAGCGGATCCGCATGGAAGACAGCTATACACAATAGCAATTGAATTTTCTTTGTTCTTATTGGAAAAAGAATATAGTGAGACAACAAGTACCGAAGTGATCAATACCACAATTGATGTTCTTTTCATTGACTAAAAATTTATTATTGATTAATATCTTTTCCCTCTTTCAACTTTGCAATGCTTGCATTTATTGTTGGCTTTGCCGGGTCAGGTGCTTGTGCCAAAGCCTTGTTTGCATAGTCCAATGCTTTTTTAAAATCTCCTTTAGCAGAATAATATGACATGAAACCTGCGTTTACCTGGTAAATATCTCCATTTTTTTTCTGGCTTGCATTAAAGACCTCCAAAGATCTATCCAATCTTTTTGCCGTTATTAAACTTCTGCCATAAGTAAGGTATTGTCCCGGATTTGCAAACACCAATGTTTCGTTCATTGTAGAATCCGCTTCTTTAAGTTTGTTAAGCTTTGTATACGCTGTTCCAAGCGTATTTAACGTCTGAAAGCTTTTGAAGTTAGCAGCTCTTTGACTCCATGCAAGGGCTTCATCAAGATTTATATTCTTATTTATAAAATAATTTGCTGCTGCAGTAAGAAGAAGTGGATTGAAACCCCGCTGACCAGATACCTGTTCTCTCATTCTTGCCAATACTATATTGTCAACATCAACATCCACTTTAAATGGAATAGATAATTTTTCCCATTGCAAGGCGATCACACAATACTTTTCTCTTTGCTCAATAAATTCAAACTTCAACCATTCAACACTTTTATCCAAAGCAACAGGCTTTACATCCACACGCACTACATCATTTTTTTCCTCATAAAAAAAACTGCCCCACATATCTGCCTGCTTAGAAAAAATTATTGTGGCTTTCTCAGGCCATACAGCCATAAACAAACCGTAAGTACCCGCTTTGATATCTTTTCCTTCTACTTTTACATCATGCTCAAATGTTATCATTGTTGCTTCATTGGCACCTGCACGCCAGGGCATATCACTCTTATTGGTATTTAAGTTTTGCGATGTAAACCCATAGGTCACCAGTGTACCCCATATCTTCCCTTCTCGTCCGTTTACATCGGGTCTTGAATATTTTATGGTAATGTTAGTAATGCCAACTTCCTCAGAAATTGTAGCTCTTGTATTGCCACCACTTGGCGGCAGATCCATTTGTGCGGTCACAGTCGTAATGATTGCGAAGAATAGAATAAAGGCGGCAGCAATTTTTTTCATAACAGTAGTTTTGTTTTATAAAATTATTTAGTTGGAAAGGTGGCTTATCAATAATTGATTTCACTAAAGGTCAGGAAAATTCAAATCCCCGCAAGTGCCGTCTATCACGGCCATTGTTCATTCAAAATTGATTCCGGGTAAATAAAACAGCTATCTTAGTTTGATTTTTTCCTGCGGTATTCAAGATCATATTCGGTTACCCATATCGCTCCTTTATCTTTTGTTATCTCACCTAATTGCCTCACTTTATCAGGACCAAGATCGAAAAAAGTTAAACGTCGAGTAGCTATAGTGTCTTTTGAAAAAGGAAATGGATCTGTTGTGAAAATAATTTTATGGTTCTCAAATTTCCCTTTGGTAAATGCAGTTGTATTTCCAGTATTGTCTACCCAAGTTTGTTGCCACTGGCGAGTGGCCCGATTCCAGGTATTAAAACTTTTACCTGCATATCGTAATCCTTGTTGCAGGCCGGCACTTGTCCATTCTTCAAGAATAATGCAGCTATCAAGTATCAAACTTATTTTACTGTCTCCACCTTTCTTTCCATTTACTCCATAGGCCTCCCATTCACCGATCCAAAAATCAAATTGACGAAACTCAGGTAAGCTGCATGGCTTTTGTGCAAACAGTGATTGTGATAAAAGAAGAAACAACACAGGAAAGAATTTTTTCATACAGTTAGTTTATTTCAAGACCCGGCTTGTTTCCGACTTGTTGTTTTACTTATCATTGAATATTTCCCTTTATCATTCTCACAGATTACTCAGATTTTCACGGAAAAAAATCTGCGTTCATCCGTGACATCTGTGAGAAAAAATATTAAGTGGATTCATTACTATCGGAGCCAAGCTTTCAAGATGTGTGAATACCATTGTTTTAATTTTTCAGGATCTTTTGTTTTGAAAAAGGTGCCACCGATACCGGTTACTCGTTTCATTTGTTGAATAGAATTGTTGCAGTACATGAGTGCCCTTCCACTTCGCCAAGCTCAGTGTCTGGGTAAACTGCGACGCTTACTGCTAAAAAGCGAACAGAACCTTGAACGGAGCGTCGCAACACAAGTTTAATCCTTCGGCAAGCTCAGGACAGCAATAAAGTTGGCTACATGAAAATTGTTGCATAATTAAAGATAGACAGACAAAAAAGTTTGAGGAAAAAATCAAAGACTGGTTTGAACACTTTGCTTTTGCAGGTAAAAACATCCGCCTTCTTTGCCTTCACCATCCCACTGACCATCAATAAAACTGGTAGTGCGATTGAGATTACCATACAATACCACTTCTGATCCTTTCTTTTCTGTAAGAATGCAGGAGATCACGATGGCAGAATCGCCAATGAGTTTATAGGTTCCGGTTGTTTTAAGACAGGCATCATTGAAGTTGCAAGATATTTCTGCTTTGTTTTGTGGATTGATCTTAATGGTGATGGAGTTGATCTCACTTTCGGTTCCGAAATAACCTATCCAGACACCACAAACCTTTTCAGTTGAAGGATCGGAAGTTTTCACAAATGATGAAAACAATATGGCAATTATAGGAATTAAAAGTTTCAAAGTCTTAAACGGATTAGCTACTAATACTACACAAATCTAAGAATTGGATTCAATCTTCAAAATAGTAAATGAACTATCTGGCAAAAGATGATAAAAATCATGCCGGTTGAAAGCGAATGAAATTTGATGGGTAAAAATCAATCTCCCTATTTTTGCAATCCAATTAAATCGGGGGTTTAGCTCAGCTGGTAGCGAAAGCATTCGAGACGTTTGCTGTCCCGATAACAATCGGGAAAAAGGTCACCAGTTAAACTAATTAAGTTCTTTCTTACAAGTTGGGGGTTTAGCTCAGCTGGCTAGAGCGTTTGCATGGCATGCAAAAGGTCACCGGTTCGACTCCGGTAACCTCCACTAAAAATTAAGGCTCATCTATATTTTTGGGCCTTTTTTATGAACTTTTTTGTCTATATCATATATTCTCCTTTGCTGGACAAATTTTATGTTGGCTACACTTCTGATTTGGAAAAGAGGCTATTGGATCATAATACTGGAATTTCTGATTTTACTTCCAAGACCTCAGATTGGGAAATGAAGTATACAGAATCTTTTCCCGATCGTCAACTCGCAATGAAACGTGAAAAGGAAATCAAAAACAAAAAAAGCAGAAGATACATAGAAGGGATAATCACTAATCAGATGAAGAACTAGATTAGCGTTTGCTGTCCCGATTGCTATCGGGAAAAAGGTCATCCCGAACGCTTTCGGGATAACCTCCACTCAGAAAAGCTCGCATATTTGCGGGCTTTTTCATTTATAGATTCTGATCTATCACTGACCCTAACTCTGAAATAAGGGCTTTTACGTTACACCGTTAAAAAACCAGAGAAAAAAAATTGAAATAAAGGCTATTTACACTCTGAAAACCAGAATTAGTTTTGTAGATTTATCGCCTGCTTAAAATCCTGTCTATTAAGAACCTAAGTTGAAACCCAGTGACCTTGAAAATCCGTATTTATTAAACCCTAAAATCGCAACATGAATCTAAATCTTTACACAAAGAATTTAATTCCTTTTTATTTCTCGTTAGTTCGACAGAAATAAATTTTCCGCAACACAACTATAGAATCCAAAAGTCAGCATTGTTAATGCTGCCCATCCTTTTCCAAATTCCTTTTTGAAAAATCTTATTTTATTTTTTTCTGATTAGTAAAGTATAAAAGCTTTATTGGAGCAGACCGTACCGTAAACTGAAAAGATCTATTGTTACCCATGAAGCTTTTATAAACAAACCAAAGTTTATAAAGAGAAGTTGACTCGAGGCGTGAAAAATATTAAACCCTTACCTAAAAACTCCTTTAGAAGTTTTCTTCATAAAAGGAAGGCAGTTCTTATTGCGTTGCTGGTAATGAGCTTTGGTGCTTTATTGATCGGGCAAACAGTCTCACCAAATTTTTTCAAAAAAATATTTTCTCCGCAAAAAACTTCGGTTGCAAAAGATAGCGTAACAAATAAGCAGAATAAGCAACGTGTTCGTGTTGTAAAAAAAACAGTTGTTGAAGCTGCGGAAAAAGTTTTAGTCCCAACAATCACCTGTCCTCCTAATCAAACTGTATGTCTTGTCAATACTACTTCTTATACTCATTCAGGAACTTCATGGAATCCAAGTGGCGCAAATGATATAACATGCGGTACTCCGGGAAGTCCAACGTTTGCTTACACCTCAACAGGCCCCGTTGTTCCAGCAACAGGCACCACACTCAACAATGCCGTTTTCAGTGCTGGCACAATAACCATAACATGGACAATAACTGACCCATGTAACAACACAATTAGTTGTCCGTTTACTATTACTGTTTATCCGGATTTAGATCCTGGTTCTCATAACATAGATCCGGTAACTTCTTGCGTAGGCTACAATCCTGCCCAATTAAATATTAATACTCCTGCACCTTCAGGGGGCTCACCTCCCTATACATACCAATGGCAAATAAATGGTGTTAATACTGGTGCACCTTCATCACCTATTTACAATCCATCAGCATTAGGAGCAGAAGGTGTCTATAATTACAACGCTGTTATTACTGATCAATGTGGTACAATAGTTTCAACACCTGTTAAAACCATTACCATCGTTAACGATCCGGTTGTAACCGCTTCAGGAGGAGGTGCTGTTTGTCAAAACAGTAATCCAACATTAACTGGAAATATTACCGGTGGAACAGGTGTAATGAATTTTCAATGGCAAAGCGGTACAACTTCTACAGGGCCATGGACAGATATACCGGGCGCAACTTCTTCCAACTATTTGCCGCCAACTTCTCCAGGTGTCTATTATTACCGAGTTGAATTATCGCCGAATGTTGCATCATGCAATAATAGCAGTTCGACAATTACATTAACAGTTAATCCAACACCTACAGCAACAGCACCCGCAAATCAAACTTATTGCAATGGTGTACCTGCATCTGCTATTGCATTAACTGGAACTCCCGCAGGCGTTGTCTTTGATATTACAGGAGGTGCTGCAATTGGTTTAGCTAATCAAACGGGTGTTACATCAATTCCATCATTTACTCCGATAACAGGAGGACCAACAACGATAACCGTTACACCAAGAGCTAATGGTTGCACTGGTACTGCTGTAACTTATTCCATCACCGTTAACCCAACTCCAACAGTTATTCAACCAGCAAACCAGGTTGTATGTAACAATACTTCTACGACTACAATTAATTTCTCTGGCACAGGTACATCATACACATGGACGAATAGTAATCCAACAATTGGTCTTGCTGCAAGTGGCACTGGTAACATTGCTGCTTTCACAGCAACAAATACTGGTTCAGCTGCTGTTACATCAACCATTATCGTAACACCGGTATTTACAGGTGGAAGTGTTTCCTGTAATGGACCTACACAAACATTTTCTATTACTGTTAACCCAACTCCAACTGTTAATCAACCGCCAAACCAGGTTGTATGTAACAATACTTCTACGACTGCAATTAACTTTTCTGGCACAGGGGCAACATCATACACATGGACGAACAGTAATCCATCAATTGGTCTTGCTGCAAGCGGTACTGGTGACATTGCTGCTTTCACAGCAACGAATAATGGTTCAACTGCTGCTACTGCAACCATTATTGTAACACCTGTTTTTACAGGTGGAAGTGTTTCCTGCAATGGACCAACACAAACTTTTTCGATCACTGTTAACCCAACTCCAACAGTTAATCAACCGGCAAATCAGATTGTATGTAACAATACTTCCACGACTGCAATTAATTTTTCTGGCACAGGTGCAACATCATACACATGGACGAACAGTAATCCATCAATTGGTCTTGCTGGAAGTGGCACTGGTAACATTGCTGCTTTCACTGCAACTAATGCCACAGCGGCTCCTGTTACTGCAAACATTACTGTAACACCGGTATTTACAGGTGGAAGTGTTTCCTGTAATGGACCAACACAATCTTTTACTATTACTGTTAACCCAACAATTGTTCCTGCTGTAACTATTGCCGCAAACCCAGGAAATAATATTTGTGCAGGCACTTCGGTAACATTTACTGCTAATCCAACAAATCCAGGAGCAACACCTTCGTATCAATGGTATGTGAGTGGTTCACCTGTGGGAACAAATAGTCCAATATTTACTTCTTCATCACTTGTAAATACAAATGCTGTATCGGTGGTGATGACCCCAAGTGTTACATGTCCATCACCTGCAACTGTCACAAGCAATGTGATCACGATGACCGTGAATGCTCTTGTTACTCCATCAGTAACTGTCGCTCCAAGTGCTACAACTATTTGTCCCGGTACTTCAGTAATTTTTAATGCAACTGCATTCAATGGTGGTCCTGCACCATCCTATCAATGGCAGGTGAACGGAGTGAATGCCGGAACAAATAGTTCATCATTCAATACTACCTCACTTGCGAATGGTGATGTGGTAAGGGTGATACTAACATCAAATGCAACATGTGCATCGCCAACAACTGCGACCAGCGCTCCTGTCACCATGATTGTTAATCCGCCTCCGCCTGCAACACCTGGGACAATTAATGGAACAAGCCCTGTTTGTCCGGGCATAACGGGATTAATTTATAGCATAGCCGCAGTTCCAAATGCAACTTCATATAACTGGGCTG
>Ga0193740_1000285_pt1 | contig 14657 bp, 13 predicted proteins | sample L2s1metaG_FD_145072 | JGI IMG/M metagenome (GOLD analysis project Ga0193740, IMG submission 145072) | Soil microbial communities from a riparian zone of the East river system, Colorado, United States - L2s1 | ecosystem: Environmental > Terrestrial > Soil > Riparian zone | place: USA: East River... | reverse complement strand
GCGGCACTAAAGCCCCAGCTACCAACACTTCCACTCTGCGTACCGGGATAGATATAATCAACGACCGGGTTCTTTCTATTTGCGTCAAGATTAGTTGGTGTGAACATAAGACCATACACATCCATTTTACCATTAGCAGCTTTTACAGAAAAAGGTGTTGGTGGTTTCCATCCTTCAGTCTTCAATCTTGATACATCTGTTTTTTCCAATTCAGTGATTTGTTTTCCGTTCATATCACGCAACACAGCAACCGATGGCACATCGGGTTTTGAATATGTATCGATAAAATAATTTTCTGATGGTGAAAAACTAATTGAATGTGTGCCTGCACCGGGAGAAAGTAGTGTGAGGTTCTTTCCATCAAAACCAATCTTATAGAATTGGCTGAAATAAGGATTCTCCGGTTGTGTGCCACAAGCCATAAAATATAATAACCGGTTCTTTTCATCTACTCTGATAAGTCGTGTTACCACCCAGTTACCTTTAGTAATTTGATTTTTTACTTTGCCAGTTGTAGCATCATATAAATAAAGATGTCCCCAATCATCTCTTTCGGAGAACCAAATGATCTCTTTTGTTTTTGGAAGATACCTCCAGTTGATAGCGCCCCAGCCCGATTCATATTGTGTAGGTACAATTTCTTCAAAAACTTCACGAACCTCTCCTGATGTTGCATTTGCAATGCGGAACTTTTCCTGTTTATGATCTCTTGAAGTAGAAAGAAATGCAACTTCAGTTCCATCAGGGTTCCAATCTATATCATCAAAAGTTCCGCTGCTTGAAATATCATCACTCAAAGAAGCCCTGTGCGGATCGGGAGGAATATTGAACATGATTATTTTTGCATCCTCAACATTGATAACTAGACGATGGATCATTGGAATGTCCTTATCACCGGGCAGCGGATACTTCCATGATCTTAATGTTGGATGACCTACATTGGTAGAAGCAAGATACATGTCACCAACATTTCGCTGATCTTGCTTGAAGGTGGCGATCTTTTTTGAATCAGGTGACCAGCGAACTATTGCACCATCACTGCTTGTCCAACCCGCATTGTCTGTAGCATAACCAAAATCTTTTATGCCATCAGTTGTCAATTGCTTTTGCTCGTTTGTTTTTATATCTTTTACCCAAAGATTATAATCTTTAATAAAGACAGCTTTGGTTCTATCAGGAGATAAAACTTCAATACCACGGCTACCACGACCAAATCCGCCGGAACGCTGAGCATTTTCAAGCGCCTTAGTTGTGTCAGCAACAAGAGAGGAATTTTTCAGATCATATTTCCACTGTTTGCCATCTGTACGAAAAGTCATAGATCTTCCATCAGCTGAATAATTGATAACCTGGAAAGGCAACATAGAACCTGTATACTTCTTACTTGTTGAGGTAGAAAGCGAAGCTGCTAACTTTTCATGATCAAATGCGACCGCACGGGTACCTTTTACAGCATCTACTAAAACGAACTCACTTCCTGATGGTGTTAACACACGGTACCAGAATTTATCACCGGGCATCCAGTTGGGAGACACATTGCCACGGTCAACATATTTCTGTGTGTTATAGCCCAATTTGTTTTCTGCACTCTGATAGTCCTTAACAGTTAAAGCATCCTGGGCATCAACTAAAAAAATAAATGACCATGAAATAAACAATAGCAAGGATCTTTTCATAATAAATATTTAGGGACTGCAAATTAAGTGGTTTTTGAGAACTAAACCACGGACTTACGGAGTGCACCGGGAAACACAGAGCAACACCTGAATCTCCGTGTCTTTGTGACTCTGTGGATCAAAAAACTATCTTTGCACGAATGAAAAGTTTTGACGTACCTATTATATATCGCAGTCCTCTAATCACAGCTATCAAAAAAAAGCGGAAAGAACAGGATAAGATGAAAAAGGATTTTACTCCTACCCTTCTTGATCTTGGTCCACTGCAGATCTACCTGGCCCGTCATTTTGGTTTTTGCTACGGCGTTGAAAATGCTATTGAAATTGCTTTCAGAACCGTTGAAGAAAATCCTGGTAAAAGGATCTTTTTATTGAGTGAAATGATCCATAATCCGCAGGTGAATGCTGACTTACAAAGTCATGGTATTCAGTTTATGCAAGATAATTATGGCAAACAATTAATTTCATTTGATGAATTAACTGCAGACGATATTGTTATCATTCCCGCATTTGGCACTACACTCGAATTAGAAGAAAAACTGAATAAGATTGGCATTCCAACAGAGAAATATGATACAACCTGTCCTTTTGTAGAAAAAGTTTGGAACCGGAGCGAACAGATCGCTAAAAAAAACTACACTGTCATTATTCATGGTAAACCAAAACACGAAGAAACAAGAGCAACTTTTTCCCATGCTGTTTTTTATACCCCTGCATTAATAGTAAAAGATATGGATCAAACTATAGAACTGGCAAGGTATATCAAGGGAGAAAAACCGCCTGCTCAATTTTATGAAGAATTCAAAGAACAGTACTCAGATGGTTTTAGTGTAACAAACGACCTGCAACGCATTGGCGTAGTAAATCAAACAACCATGTTGGCAAGTGACACACAAGCAATTGCTGATTATTTGAAACAAGTGATGATCGAAAAATATAAATTGATCACAGCAAATGTTGACGAAAGATTTGCCGATACAAAAGATACGCTTTGCTATGCAACATTAGAAAATCAACAGGCAGTTTCAGGAATGCTGGAAACGGATGCTGATCTTGCTATTGTTGTTGGCGGGTATAATTCATCCAACACCTCGCATCTTGTGGAACTATGCGAGGAAAAATTGCCAACTTATTTTATCAGCAGCGAAGAAAAAATCCTTTCAGTAAAAGAAATACTGCATTATAATTTTCATACAAAAAAAGAAGTACTTACTTCTGATTATTTACCCAACAAAAAGCCCGTAAAGATCTTAATAACAAGTGGCGCTTCTTGTCCTGATGCATTAGTGGAAGGAGTGATTAATAAAGTTGCCGCATTTTTTTCAAACACAATAAGTTCTGAAGATCTAACAAAACGCTTTGAATAAGTTTTGTCAATAAGAATTGTAATAATTGACCAGCTTTGCCAGGTCATTTTCCTTATTACATTTAATATCATTAGAAGAAATAAAGGTCATTATCTTATTGTCATCCTTAAAAGCAGGGATCGCGGATAAACAATTTTTCTTTTCTACATAAAGGACATCTTTTGAATAAATGTATAAGACGTTCTGCAACTCAAAGCTGTTTTTTTCCGGCTTATTGAAATCTTTCGTTTGCTTAATTATTACATTCATTTTTTTAAGAAGACCTGCGTTCGCTCCGTCAGCTATTACCTGGTAAAACTCACGTTTATTTTCTCCGTATCCTGATACAAAAAGAGCATTATTCCATTTTGATGACACATCTTTTATTTCGATCTCCCTAACATCAATAGCAACCATTCTTTCACGACCCATTTCATCTTTAAAATGAACTTTATTTTCATATAGATCGAGTTTGACCATTACACTATCAAATTTCCTGGAGTCAGCAAGTTTGATCCTTGCATAAGCCCATTCAGTAGAAAGATAAGGGGAACCTTCTATTTTAGCGTAGGTTTCAGGTACGAACAGCATTGCACCACCTTGCCCTAAAGCAAATTCAAAACTGGGGGATTTACCAGTCGAAGGGTAAGATACATTACCATCCTGCGAAAATAAACTTTGCCAACAGAACATAGCTATCACCAGAACTTTGATCTTATTTCTCATGTTATTTTTATTACTTACTATCTAAAGTTAATAAAAATAAACATCAGGATTATAATTAAACTATTTGTACAAAAGTTCGTAGTACTCATGCGCCATGCGGTTACTGTCAAACTGGAAGCGAACGTCCCGCATGCCATTTTTTATCACCATGCGCCAGGTATCGTAATTCTCGTAGTATAGTGGAAGAATTTCTTTTAAAAGTATCTCATACAACTTCTCAAGATCATAATCATCCTGCTCATGCACTGTCATGTTCGCATAATCTGCCTTTGGAATTACAAAACCATTATGACCATGATTGATAAATTCCGGTATCCATCCATCGTCTGTGGAAAAATTAACAGAACCATTCATCGCTGCTGTCATTCCACTTGTACCAGATGCTTCTCTCGGCACTCTTGGATTATTTAACCAAACGTCCCCGGCTTGCTTTAATCTTTTTGAAAGACCGAGTTCATACCCAACAAGCACGGCTACATTATTATATTTTTTACTTAAATGTACAAGATGATTGAATTCAGAGATCGCAGGATAATCAACCGGGTAAGGTTTACCGGCCCAAATAATTTGAACAGGATATTTTTTATCATTTAACAATTTTTCAAACTGCTCTTCTTCAGTTGCGATCAACCCTGCTCTTTTATATCCTGCAAATCTTCTTGACCAAACAATAGTAAATACATTTTGATCAAAGATCTTTCCTGTTTGATCCGCTACTATTTCAAAGGCCCTTTTCTTTAAATGTTTTTTTCTGTCGTCAAATGCCCAGTCGTTCCCTTCTTCCATGAATTTGTACAGTTGCTTATCACTCCAGTATCGCCAGTTCTGCGAATTGGTGATCGAAATGATCGGGCATATATCACTATACTTCTTCCACATTTCTCTTGATACAACACCATGCAATTGCGAAACTCCGTTGGCCAATCTTGCAAACCGCAATGCAACAAGAGAATGATTGAACATATCTTCGTTATTCCCTGTTAGTTTCTTTACCTCATCAACAGTTAGCCCACAGAAATAACTCATTTTATGACATAGATGGATATCATGTTTTTCATTCCCGGCTTCTTCAGGTGTATGTGTAGTAAATACTAGACGTTTCTTTACTTCCTTCAGATCATTTGCATGTTTTTTATACAAATAAAATGCAGCTGAAAGACCGTGTGCTTCATTCAAATGATATACATCAGGGTTGAAACCAAGTTCATCGATCAATTTAGCGCCACCGACACCGAGTAAAATAAATTGCGCCACTTTGGTTGCTACGTTCGCATCATATAAGCGATGTGTGATCGTCTGCGAAACATAGTCGTTTTCCGGAAGATCAGTGCTTAATAAAAATAAAGGAGCTGTTTTAAAGATCTCGGGATCGAGATACCAAGCTTTTACCCAAACCGGGTGTTCATGCACAGTTATCTGGAATTTAATACCAGTATCTTTCAAAAAGCTATATTGCTTTTCCATCCAGGTCACTTGCAATGTTTGATCCTGGTTACGGGCCTGGTCATAGTAACCATACTTCCATAATATACCAACGCCGATCATATTTTGCCTGAGCTCATATGCGCTGCGTAAATGAGAGCCGGACAAAAATCCAAGACCACCGCTGTAAATTTTAAGGGGCTGGTGAGTTGCAAACTCCATGGAGAAGTAGGCTACTTTCTTCGAATATCTATCATCAAAAGGGTAAGGAACTTTAAATTGTCTAAAACTCATATTGTGTGGTTTTTACACGGGGCACAAAATAACGGGAAATAGGCATAAGAAAGTGTACGAACATTCAATCAGTTTATTAAATTATTCACATACAGGGGAAAATTAAGCAAGGGGATTATTTGCAACTAACAATCATTAGGATTTACGTTTTACCGGAGTTTTTTGTTTTGTTTCTTTTTTGCGAGGATAACTTCCATCGAAAGAACATTTAACACCCCGGTGAGCTCCACATGCCTGGATCTCTTTTAAAGAAACAGCAGATGATGAAAAATTAAATTGAATTGAGCAAGCATCACCCGGCTGCTGATAAATAGCAGTATTGGCTGATGTAAAATTTGCAACTCCTTTTAACTCACCTGTACATTCCCCATTGTTGCGATCAAAATGAATAAAGAAATTTATTTTACCTGCTTTACTATCATCACGGATGGAGACAAGATTCATTTTATCTTTTATATAATCAGCAGAGAATTTATTTTTCCGGGCAAATGTATCGATCGGGTTAATAACTTCCTGCACCCTGTCATCAAGAGGATCCGTCATGATAAGCAGGAATTGGCCGGCTTCATTATTATAAATGAAAACTTCTTTCCCCTCAGCACTTGAACCATCTGGTTTTTTTATTATCACAGATTGATAAAACTCAAATTTTCGATTAATACCGCTGATCTGTAAAGTGGCCGGATTTGCATCCTGCACCAGCAATGGTAGAAACGCTTTGAAATTATTTTCTTTATCAAAACAAATCACCAGCATTACCTTCTTGTCGGCAGCACTGGCTTTTGCAAACAGGTAGCTTTCTTCCTTTTCATTAATTCTTTTGCCCAAATAAATTTTGGGTTTTGCATTTTTTCCAAAAACTTTTGTCAGCACAGAATCGGGAACAAACTGGGAAAATATTTTATTGGCAATGAGTAGTGAATCTTTTTCTTTTTTATTCAATGCAGTATCGTTCACTTCATAAGGTGGGTTTATTAATTCAAACGATTCAATGAAATCACTGATGCCTACCTCGTCAGTGCCGGAAAGAGAAGGCTTTTTTTTATTGCCGCATCCTGATAGCAAACAAATAGCGACAAGCAAACAGGTTAGATACCGGGTCATATTCTTCAAAATTGTTATCGAATATAAACCTTTCCATTTTTATGCCATAACGAAAAATTTCTTGGAAATATAACAAGTATTTTTTAGGTTTGTCTAAATTTATTTTTAGTCATGCTTAACTTTTCGACCAGTGAAGAAAATTACCTGAAGACGATCTTTCATTTGCAGACCAAAGATGCCAACGTGACTACCAATGAACTTGCTGAAAAGTTACACACCAGGGCGGCATCGATAACCGACATGATGAAAAAATTAAAAACCCGTAAGCTGGTTAATTACCAGGCTTACCAGGGTTTTCGGTTAACTGCCGAAGGAAAGAAAGTGGCGTTGGGCATTATACGTCGTCATCGTTTATGGGAATATTTTTTAGCAGAGAAATTAAAATTTAATTGGGATGAGGTCCATGAAGTAGCCGAACAACTGGAACATGTAAGCAATAAAAAATTAATTGATAAACTGGATGAATATCTCGATCACCCAAAGTTTGATCCGCATGGCGATCCTATACCCGATATAAACGGGAAAATGGAAACAGGAAAACAAATAAGTTTATCTGATCTTCCCATTAATAAGACTGCCAGGATCTGCTTTATTGCCAATCAATCCGGGTTATTATTAGAACATTTGAATGAGAAAAAAATCAATATAGGCGCTTCGATAGTTGTAAAAAGAAAATTCAGTTTCGACGATTCCCTGGAAATTAAATTAGACAATAAACTGCTGACCATTAGTGATCAGTTAGCAAAAAACATTTTTGTAAAACATGGATAGTCCTTTACATAATTATCCTTCACTAAGTGAAGTTCATCAATCAGTAGATACAACCAGCGGAAGAAGACCGGGTTGGAGAAAAATACTTTCTTTCTTTGGTCCTGCCTATCTCGTTAGTGTTGGTTATATGGATCCGGGTAACTGGGCAACTGATCTTGCAGGTGGTAGCCAGTTTGGCTATAAACTTATCTGGGTATTATTGATGAGCAACCTGATGGCTCTTTTATTACAAAGTTTATCAGCAAGATTGGGAATAGTAAGAGGAAGAGACCTGGCACAAGCAAACAGGGAAACATATCCCCGGTATATCAACTATGCGTTATATGGTCTTGCAGAGATCGCTATTGCTGCTACTGATCTTGCCGAAATACTTGGTATGGCGATCGGCCTGCAATTGCTTACAGGCTTACCACTTATTTGGGGCGTATTGATCACTGTTCTTGATACATTTTTGTTCTTATATCTTCAGCGCCTGGGCATTCGCAAAATGGAAGCATTTATCATTGCGCTTATCGGCGTGATAGGTGTTTCATTTCTTATTGAAATAATTTTGGTCAAACCTCAGTTAGCAGAAGTTGCGACTGGCTTTATTCCTACTATACCAAATGATACGGCTCTTTATATAGCTATTGGAATTATCGGCGCCACAGTAATGCCTCATAATTTGTATTTGCATTCGGCACTGGTGCAAACAAGAAAAATAAAACGGGATGATGCGGGCATAAAAAAAGCGTTGAAGCTAAATTTTATCGACAGTACTATTGCTTTGAATCTTGCATTCTTTGTTAACGCCGCAATACTTGTTTTGGCTGCCACTGCATTTTTTAAAACAGGCAGAACAGATGTGGCAGAAATAAAAGTGGCGCATGAATTATTACCCTCTTTCCTGGGAAACAAATTTGCGCCAATACTTTTTGCTATTGCATTAATAGCATCGGGACAAAGTTCAACTATCACCGGGACACTCGCGGGGCAAATAGTAATGGAAGGATATTTGCAATTGCGAATCGCCCCATGGGTAAGAAGATTGATGACAAGGCTTATCGCAATAATCCCTGCTGTAATTGTCATTTTAATAAATGGGGAAGATAATATCGATAGTCTGCTGGTATTAAGCCAGGTGATACTGAGTTTGCAGCTTGGTTTCGCCATCATTCCTTTGATCCATTTTACAAGTGATAAAAAGGCAATGGGAAAATATGCGATTAAGCCCCTTGTGATAGTGCTTGCATCTTTAATTGCTGCTGTTCTTGTTTATTTAAATATCAGGATGGTGGTAGAACAGGCTTCTGACTTCTTTGCCACGTCAAACAGTGTTTTTTGGAAAACAGTGATCATACTGGCCGGAATATTTTTTATCAGTCTTCTGGTCGTCGCTATTATTTACCCGCTTCGCAAACGAAAACAAAAACCAGTTATAAAAGAAATCCATGCACAACCAGGAGTTATCGAAAATGTATCAGTTCCTTCCTATAATAAAATTGCAGTAGCGATCGATCTTAGTTCTAACGATGCAAAACTTATTGCACATGCCATCGGACAGGCAAAAAGCAATGCTTCTTTTGTTTTGATCCATGTGGTAGAAAGTGTTTCTGCGACCATTTATGGAAAAGAAAGTGATGACCTTGAAACAAGAAAAGACAAAGAGAAACTGGATGATTATGTTTCGCAACTGATTGCTAAAGGTTTCGTGGTAGAAGGAAAACTTGGTTTCAAGAATAGGGCAAAAGAAATTGTTCGAATTGTAAAGGAAGAAAAAGCGGATATGCTGGTGATCGGTGCACATGGACACACAGGCCTTAAGGATCTTATTTATGGTGAAACAACTGATGCTGTAAGACATGAATTATCGATCCCTGTTTTAGTAGTAAACCTTTAATGGTGACGAACTATAGAAGATATTTTGTTGCAGGTATTAAGAAAAATTTTGCCGGTCTTTCAGACAATATAATTACTAAAGTGGATGCCCATTACAAGATAATTTCGGTAGATACAAGTTTTGCTGCAAGGTCAGCCAACCCAATTGATAAGCGACTTGATTTTTCAGCTTATTTTTTAGCCCTGATAAAAACACTGGATGAACAAGGCGAAAAATTTGAGACAACAAGAAATATTTGTCTTGAGATAGTTACCGAATACGTCAGACCAAAAACTAAATTTCAGCAACTGCTAAAAAAACTTCCGGTTAAATTGATCAATACAAAACTCGCAACATCTTTTTTAAAAGCATTTAGTAAAAAGGGTAAGCAGAAACTCAAACCCGGATGGGTTTATTGCCAATATTATAACTGATAAAAAAGAAACGCTGGGGCTCGGTTATGGTGTTGACATACTTGAATGTGGCATCTGCAAACTTTTTAATAAACACAATTATCAAAAGTATTCTTCGATCCTTTGTGAAGTTGATAAAATAACGTCTGATCTTGCCGGGCTTAAATTGGTAAGACATGGAACGATCGCATTGGGTGCAAAAAGATGCGACTTCAGATGGGAAAGAAAAATTTAATTCTGGTAGACGACTATTTTCTTTGAATGATCTTTTACCAGGTGTTTAAAACGACTGAATGTTTCGGGCTTGATATTGAGATAGGAAGCAAGATATTTCTGCGGTACACGCTGCATTAATTCCGGGTGCCTGGTTACAAAACTTATAAACCTTTCTCTTGGTGAAAGCTTAACAAGCTGACTTTGCCATTTATCTTTAAGAACCATAGTAGCAGTAATAACAAGCCTGCCTAACCGCTGCATTTTTTCCGATGATGAATACATTTTTTCAAGACATTCATAGGTAACAGAAGTCAGCTCAGTAGGTTCTATTGTTTCAATAGAATACTCTGAAGGGGTGCGGCTATGAAAAGATTCCTGCGAATGAATGATATGGCCTTCATAAGAAATCTGAGTATTCACTTCTTCATTCGCCTTCTTATAATATTTCCGCACAAGTCCTGAATCAATAAAGTTGAGATGATTTTCAACTTCCCCGGCATAGGTAATGATCGACTTCTTATCGAAATGTCTTTTTACAATACAAGGAACTATTAGTTCATTGTATTCATCAAGGCTCAGGGGAATAAACTTGTTTAGAAAATCGAGGAGAGTTTTCTGGCGGCGCATAAGATTGCTACTAATACCGTAAGTTACTGAATTATTGATTCGAATCAACCAAATTAAAAATTTTGGGCAGAAATGTGCAGAATTTTATTGTTTCGCGACCAGGTGTTTCATTCTACTGAAAGTTTCGGGTTTGATATTCAGGTAAGATGCCAGGTACTTTTGAGGCACTCGTTGCAACATATGAGGATGAGCATTGAGATAATCAAGAAATCGTTCTCTTGCGGATTTTAGCAGCCGATTATAACGACTCTCTTCTTTTTTTACATACATGCCGGTCAGGATCAGGCGTCCAAGCCGTTCTCCCTGGGGAAACTTATCCAACGCCTCTTCCATTTTATCATATGTAAGGGAAACCATTATCGTTGGCTCCAATGTTTCTACAAAAACCAGCGATGGAGTACGGGTAAGAAAAGATATTTCCGAATGGATCACATGACCTTCGGTCGCAAGTTGTAATATCATATCGTTTTTCTTCACCCTTACATATTTCATTATAAGTCCTTTCACAACCATATTCAGGTAATTATCAACTTCACCTTCCTTTACAAGGATCGTTCTTTTTTCAACCTGCCTGATCTCACAATAAGATAAAAGCATCTTCAACTCATCAATAGTAATTGTCATGAATCGCTGCAGGTAGCGATGTGCATATTCAATAAGCGAGGGGTTAATTTCGATTAGATTAGTCATTATTTAGGGTTCATCAGGTGTTTTAACCGACTAAAGGTTTCCGGTTTAATGTTTAAATAAGAAGCAAGATATTTTTGAGGCACTCTCTGAATCAGGTCAGTATTTTCCTTCATGAATTTTACAAAGCGTTCACGGGTGGAAAAACGAATATTATCCATAAGTCGAATTTCCTGAACAAGAAAATACTGCATTGTTATAACGCGGCCAAGCTTTTCCCATTTCTTTGAACTTCCGTACATCTGTTCCAATTTTTGCCTTGAAATAGCAAGAGCAGTAGTCGGCTCGAGTGTTTCCACAAAATATCTTGACGGTTCACCTGTTAAAAATGATTCACCAGAACCAAGAATACCGCCTTCCTTAACAATGTGCGTAATGATCTCCTGGTCCTTTTTTAAAAAATACTTCCTTACGAGTCCGCTTGTAATAAAATACATATGCTCTTCTACCTCTCCTGGTCTTGTCAATATCGTCTTTTTCTCAAACTGACGAGGCTCGGTCCAGGCTATCAGTTCCGCAAATTCTTCTGGCGAAATTTTTATAAACTGGTTTAAGAAAGTCAGCAGGTCATTGATCATACTCGAAGATATTCTATCCGGCATATCAACAAATCATTTTTTTATCATTTTATGCTTCTTTTTCGAAAAAATAATATTCTTATGCCGGGTTTAAAAGGTCCCGGATTTTTTGAATTGCTTTTGTACCATTACTTCATTTCCGTAGGTTTGCGCCCTGCTTGCCGCTAATTATTTTGGTTAATAAATTTAAATCCATGGCAAATAAAATTAAAGTAACAAACCCGGTTGTAGAGCTCGATGGCGATGAAATGACACGCATTATTTGGAAATTCATTAAAGAAAAACTCATTCTCCCCTATCTTGATATTGATATTAAATATTACGACCTCGGTGTTGAATACCGTGATGAAACCAATGACCAGGTAACGATCGATGCAGCTAATGCAATTAAAAAATATGGTGTAGGAATAAAATGCGCCACCATCACTCCCGATGAAGCAAGAGTGGAAGAGTTTAACCTTAAGCAAATGTGGAAGAGCCCGAACGGAACTATCCGTAATATTTTGGATGGTACCGTATTTCGTGAGCCGATCGTTATTAAAAATATTCCAAGATTAGTTACAAACTGGACAGCGCCGATCATTGTTGGCCGTCATGCCTTCGGGGATCAATACCGGGCAACAGATACAGTGATCAAAGGAAAAGGAAAACTGACAATGACATTTACACCCGAGGGTGGCGCCGCACCACAAACATTTGAAGTTTTTAATTTTAAAGGAGATGGTGTTGCATTGACAATGTATAATACCGATGAAAGTATCATTGGTTTTGCCAGGAGTTGTTTTAATATGGCACTAAGCAAAAAATGGCCACTCTATCTTTCAACAAAAAATACCATCCTTAAAAAATATGATGGCCGATTCAAAGATATTTTTGAAGATATCTATCAAAAAGAATTTAAAGCACAGTTTGATACTGCCGGTATTGTATACGAGCATCGCCTGATCGATGATATGGTGGCAAGTGCATTAAAATGGAACGGGAATTTTGTTTGGGCCTGTAAAAATTATGATGGAGATGTGCAAAGTGATACTGTGGCGCAGGGTTTCGGTTCATTAGGTTTGATGACGTCTGTGCTTGTAACACCTGATGGAAAAACAATGGAGGCTGAAGCTGCACATGGTACGGTTACCCGTCACTATCGTGAACATCAAAAAGGAAGACCCACTTCAACAAACCCTATTGCATCCATTTTTGCATGGACAAGAGGCCTTGCTTTCCGCGGCAAGTTGGACGGCAATGAGGCATTGATAAAATTTGCTGATGCATTGGAAGCAGTTTGTATAGAAACAGTAGAGGAAGATAAAATGACAAAGGATCTTGCTGTTTGTGTTCATGGAAATAAAGTAAATCACGGCGAGCATTATTTATATACTGAAGAATTTTTGGATGCTATTGATAGTAATTTGAAGAAGAAGCTTGGTTAAAATAAGTCGAATTGAATTTTAGAGATCCCGGGTCGATTGAGCCGGGATTTTTTGTTTTTATTCTCACTTTACAGGTGGAAAATATATTTAACTAAAGTAACTATATAGGTTTACCTTGTATATACCTTTAATTTTTCTAAGAATTTAGAGTCTCCAATTAAATCTGCCGGCAAGAGCAACAGTACATTGCTTTCTCTTTTTTTTTCTGATTTTAAAGCGGCTCTGCTCAAACATTGTGACTATGCTCGTCTCTGCATCTTCGCATCATGCCGATTCAGGAAGTTGTATATAGCATTTCGATTTTTCTCATAAATGTTCATCAAACAAGCCCGAGAACTTATGATAACTGGTCAGGATAAATTCACATATGATTTTCACTTAGCTGATCATGCCGGGCAAACTGTCATTGACATGGGTGAAACGGACTATGAGGATTTTATTAAGGAGTTCACTAATTTTCCCTGGCTTGACCAATTAGAGATAGCGAATAGATTAAAGAATACTTCCGCTACAATTACAGTACAAGACTCCATGAACAAGACTGAATTCTGGACTTCAATTGCAGGTAACAGAGATAATCATGGTTATATAGTGGGTTACAATTTTACTAAGACAATTAAGGGTAATCTTTTTAGAAAAGAAAGAACTGTAAAATGGGTGATAATGTATGCAACAGAAGTCAAGGAAAAAATATTAAACTGCTATTACCTTTTTTTTAAAAGAGATGCGACAGGTTTGATACGGGAGCTTGAACAACTTTACTTCTATGGTGAGACGGAAGCCCATAAACAATTTTAATTCCAGGTTACCTTCTCTTATTCCGTATATTTAATTTACTATTCAAAAAACGAAATATTTTATATGAGTTTTACAATTGCCATATCAAAAGACAGAGTGCCATTTAAGAAAAACATTTGGCTATTTGCCTTTATTGCAGTGTTTGCTTTTGTATGGTCCAATTCTCTTATTGGCACTACTGACATGGCTAATTGGCTACTCGAAAACACATTGTCTCTTATTTTTGTAGCCTTTATAATTATAAGCTACAAAAAACATCAATTCAGCGATCTCAGTTATTTACTCATTTGCATTTATTTATGCCTGCATGTATATGGTTCCAAACATACCTACGCTGAAAACCCATTTGGATACTGGCTTAAAGATGCTTTTAATATGTCCAGGAATCATTATGATCGTATCGTACATTTTTGTTTTGGTTTTTTATTAGCCTACCCTTTGCGGGAAATGTTTTTAAAATGGTTAAAATACCCGAGATGGGTGGCCTGGTTATTACCAATTGAAATAACACTTTCCATCAGTGCCTTCTACGAATTAATAGAATGGGCCGTTGCTGATCTGTTTTTCAAAGCACAGGGGGACGCCTATTTGGGAACACAGGGTGATATATGGGATGCACAAAAAGATATCTTCCTGGCATTTTGCGGGGCAATTATTGCAACAACGATCGTATCATTGGTAAAGAAGATATTCAAGATCCATGAGAACTAAAGT
>Ga0193740_1000284_pt1 | contig 14670 bp, 11 predicted proteins | sample L2s1metaG_FD_145072 | JGI IMG/M metagenome (GOLD analysis project Ga0193740, IMG submission 145072) | Soil microbial communities from a riparian zone of the East river system, Colorado, United States - L2s1 | ecosystem: Environmental > Terrestrial > Soil > Riparian zone | place: USA: East River... | reverse complement strand
CATCGATGACCTTTGCACCCTGCCGGAAGCCAGAGGAAAAGGCCATGCAAAGGCCTTGCTAAATTGTGTTTTGAAAGACGCAAGGGAAGGAGAACTGGAAACCATCCATCTTGATTCAGGTCATCAACGGTATGATGCACACCGGTTATACCTGAATTTTGGGTTTAAGATTACCTCACATCATTTTGCCAAGGATTTATGAACGCAATTTGCGGAGTCACTCGTTTATACGACAAAAAGCCGCGTTATTAAAACGCAGCCCTCGGTTTCCCCAAAAACGCTGGTTAGCATTTGCATTGGGCCCACCTCCAAACATAGAATGGCCAGAAGGAAATTCAGGATGGCCTGGCGTTACAAAAGGAAATTCTCCATTCATAGGAAGCCAGGGTGAATGGCCAAAACTCCGTGTTATCAGGAATGCATAACCGTAAAAACTAATCTGTCATCTCAAATCCTTTTTTCAATCCATAGGTAATTGAAATCTTCCCACCCGCAGGCGTTCTTTGCTTTAAAGGTATCTCCTGCTCAAGGTAAAATTCAAGAACAACCGGTCCTTTTTTCACACTTCTCAAAATATGTTCATCCATATTTATCCTACCATCGACAACAGGAACCAGGTCATTAAAACCTGAGCTCTCAAAGGCGGTATCGAGCATTAATAACCGAACTGCCTTTTCAGTGGCGGGGAAATTTTTTAATTGAATAGTGAACGGTTTGCGTTTAATTTTTTCTGGTAGTTCCTCCCGGATAGTGAAAGGAGAAAAATTAAATTCATTCCTGTACCGCTTATTGTTGGGGGTTGTGAACACAATGATATGTTTTCCGTCAAACGATGCTAATGGTTTTTGCACCTCGTAAAAAAACCCGGAAAGCTTTGCACTATCGGTTTCAATGGGCTGACCATCTAATTCCACTTTGGAAGGTTCAATATTTACCGCTTTTCCTCCTTCTCCACCATACTTATATTGAAAAACACAAGTTACATTTTCGTTACCTTCTTCAGCTGTAATTGAATAATCAAAGTAAAGCTGGTCGTATTTTGTATCTGTGTTGATTTGATCCCTGTTTGTGCAGCTCACAACTACTGCCGTAATTCCTAAAACAAAAACCAGGTTTTTCTTACAAAAATTCATCCGTGGCTATTTGCCTCAAAGTAAAGTAAAGAACCCCAAAAGCTTCGGCTTTGTTAAGCTTAAAACAAGGCAAAATCAGCACTGCAAATTAATTTATCTTTGACGGCTCTGTCAAATTGGCTTTTAATTATCTATAGCACCTTTTTTGACAAAGAAAGAAATTCCATCAGAGTCTAAATCTCAATCCCGATTTTTAGAATCTGGCTTTAATAAAGTTATTACTTAGTATATGGCGAGTTTTCTCTCAAAATTTTTTGGTGGCAGTAAGTCGGAAAAAGATGTAAAGGTCATACAACCTCTAGTCAAGGAAATTAACACACATTACGAGCAATTTCATGGGCTTAGTAATGATGAACTTCGAAATAAAACGGTAGAGTTTCGTAGCCGCATCGCTGAGCATTTGAAAGAAATTGATCACGCAATCCGGCAAACTAACAAAACAGCGGATGAACTTCCATTTGATGACCTCGTTGGTAAAGACGCGGTTTACCAACAGGTGGACATACTCAAAAAGGACCGCGACAAAGCAATTGAAGATGTTTTAAAGGAAATACTTCCTGAAGCTTTCGCCGTCGTTAAGGAAACAGCAAGGCGATTTAAAGAAAATTCAGAGCTGGTTTCAACGGCAACTCAACTGGACAGGGATTTTAGTGTAACAAAAGATTATATCCGCATTGAAGACGATAAGTCCGTTTTCAAAAATTCATGGACAGCTGCAGGTGGCCAGGTAACATGGAACATGATTCATTATGATGTGCAATTGATCGGTGGTGCTGTTTTACATTCCGGCAAAATTGCCGAAATGGCAACCGGTGAAGGTAAAACACTGGTGTCAACCTTACCGGCTTACTTAAATGCCCTGGCAGGTGAAGGCGTGCATATCGTAACTGTGAACGATTATCTCGCACGTCGTGACAGTGAGTGGAACGGGCCTATTTTTGAATGGTTAGGCCTGCGTGTGGATTGCATTGACAAACATCAGCCAAATAGTGAAGAGCGCCGATATGCTTACCTGGCCGATATCACTTATGGAACCAATAACGAATTTGGTTTTGATTACCTGCGTGATAATATGGTGCATTCACCCGAGGAAATGGTGCAACGCAAACATCATTATGCTATGGTGGATGAGGTGGACTCAGTATTAATAGATGATGCAAGAACGCCATTAATTATTTCAGGCCCGGTACCCAAAGGTGATGATCAGCAATATCATATTCTTGTTCCCCGTGTTAAGCAACTGGTAGAAGCACAGGAACGGAGCGTTCGCCAGTTTTTAAACGATGCGAAGAAAAAATTTGCCGAGGGAGAAGATGATCCAAAAGGCGGTGGATTGCATTTATTCAGGGCATGGCGGGGTTTACCAAAGTATGGCCCGTTAATTAAATTTTTAAGCGAGCCTGGTAACAAGGTAAAACTGCAAAAAGCTGAAAATTATTATTTGCAGGACCAGGAACGCAATATGCATATTGTTGATGAGGAACTGCTATTCCGCATTGACGAGAAAAATAAATCAGTTGATCTTACTGACAAGGGTATTGCAATGATCACCAGGGGAGGCGAAGATCCTGAGTTTTTCATTCTCCCCGACATTGGGGTGAAGTTGGATGAGATTGAAAAAAGCGAAAAGCCTGCGGAAGAAAAACTGCAGGAGAAAGAAGCCATCCTGAACGACTATGCACAAAAAGCAGATCGCATTCACTCTGTTCAACAATTATTGAAAGCCTACACTCTATTCGATAAAGATGTGGAATACGTGGTGATGGATGGCGCGGTAAAAATTGTTGACGAACAAACAGGCCGTATTTTGGAAGGCCGCCGCTACAGTGATGGTTTGCACCAGGCTATCGAGGCAAAAGAAAATGTAAAGATCGAAGCTGCCACACAAACCTATGCTACAGTAACACTACAGAATTATTTCCGTATGTATCACAAACTGGCCGGTATGACGGGTACAGCGGAAACAGAAGCAGCGGAATTGTGGAGTATTTATAAACTGGATGTGGTTACCATCCCAACCAATATTCCTGTTATTCGTAAGGACAGCCAGGACCTGGTTTACAAAACGCGGAAAGAAAAATTTAAATCGGTAATTGACGAAATAGAAGCCTTGCGAAATGCCGGTCGTCCTGTACTAGTGGGTACCACATCAGTTGAAGTCAGTGAACTGTTGAGCCGTATGTTGCAGGCGAAGAAGATTCCCCACAATGTATTGAATGCAAAACAACATGCCCGTGAAGCACAAATAGTTGCTGAAGCAGGTTTGGCAGGCGCCATTACAATTGCCACCAACATGGCAGGTCGTGGAACGGATATTAAACTCGGTCCCGGTGTAAAAGACGCGGGTGGCCTGGCTATTATTGGCACAGAGCGTCACGAGTCCCGCCGGGTGGACAGGCAGTTGCGTGGCCGTGCCGGCCGCCAGGGCGATCCTGGTACTTCACAGTTTTATGTGTCGTTGGAAGATGATCTCATGCGCATGTTCGGCAGCGAACGTATTGCAGGACTGATGGACCGTTTCGGTTACAAAGAAGGTGAAGTGATCCAGCATAGCATGATCACAAAATCTATTGAAAGAGCCCAAAGAAAGGTGGAAGAAAACAACTTTGGAATTCGTAAACGCTTGCTCGAATATGATGATGTGATGAATATGCAGCGTAACGCCGTTTACGACCGACGCAACCACGCTTTGTTTGGTGAGCGTTTGGCATTGGACATTGACAACGCCTTCTCGGTTACAGCGGAAGAATTGATTAGCAGTTACCGGGAGCAGGAAGATTACCAGGGTTTCCGCCTGTCATCTATTGTAACATTTGGGCTCGATACAAAAATTGAAGAACAGGATTTTTTGAAGAAAGATATTAATTCATTGACCGGTGAACTATACACTGAGGCCATTGCCAATTATCAGCAACATAAAGAACAGGTAAGCCGGCAGGCAGTACCCGTTTTCAAAAATATTCGTCTAACGCAAGGTTCTCATATTGAAAATGTGGTTGTGCCTTTCAGTGACGGCCGAAAAGGAATCAATGTCCTGGTTAACCTGGATAAAACTGTTCAAACTAACGGCACGGAACTTTCCAATGCTATGGAGAGAAATATTACTCTTGCCATTATTGATGATGCATGGAAAGAACACCTTCGTGCCATGGACGATTTGAAACAAAGTGTGCAGACAGCATACCTTGAACAAAAAGATCCATTGGTGATTTACAAGATGGAAGCCTATAACTTATTCAAACGAATGAGCAGTGAAGTAAACCGTGACATCGTTTCCTTCTTATGCCACGCACAACTACCGGTACAGCAAGAAGAAGCTCCCAACCTGCGTGAAGGCCGTCAGCAAAAAACAGATATGAGCAAGATGAGAGCGAACAAGGAAGCTGTTGATACTGCCGGGCAGGATTATGGCGCCAATGAAAGAGATTATTATGACCCTTCGGGTGATGTGGCAGTGAAACAGGAACCGGTAAAGGTTGGCCCTAAAATCGGGCGTAATGACCCTTGTCCTTGTGGAAGCGGCAAAAAATACAAACATTGCCATGGAAAGGACGCATAATAGTCGTTAAACAATAAAATTGAAGCCTCATGTAAATGAGGCTTTTTTTATTAACGTGTCTCGTCCTAACTGAATCGACAGAAGTTATTAGTTTTTGACGCTGGCCATACAATGTTTGAAAATCATAAAAAATGGATTTGCATCTCCTGGTTATCATCTTTACAGTAAATTAGTATCAGGAGCAAAGATCCATGTTACCCATCAGTGTTATCCTCATCATTATCAATTGTTATGTATCCTGGAAAGGATTCAATGACCGTAATTTTTTTGAGCGGTATGAATTCAGCATAGAAAAAGTGCGGATTTACAAACAGTATTACCGTCTCATCACTTCTGGTTTCTTACATGTCAACTGGATGCATCTTATTTTCAACATGCTTGCTTTGTATTTTTTCAGTGGCTCAATTGAAAGTTTTTTTGGCCCTCTCCAGTTTTTATTGATCTATTTTATTAGTATGGTTGGTGGTGACCTGCTATCATTGTTCATACACCGTTACGATAGTGGCTACAGTTCGGTAGGGGCATCAGGGGCTGTATGCGGAATTATCTTTGCCGCCATTGCTGTTTTTCCCGGAATGAGAATTGGTTTCTTTTTTATCCCGATCGCCATACCTGCCTGGATCTATGGTCTTGCCTATGTGGCCTGGTCAATTTATGGAATTCGTTCAGGAAGAGATAATGTTGGACATGACTCACATCTTGCAGGAGCCCTGATAGGCATGCTACTCGCCATTGCAATGTACCCTGTTGCATTAACCGAAAATTACCTGACGATTTTAGCAATTGCACTTCCCTGTATCATTTTTATCTATATCATTATTACAAGGCCTCATACATTACTGATCGACAATCATTTTTTTAAAACGCAGAACAGGTACCACTCAATCGATCACAGGTACAATGCAGAAAAAATTAACCAGGAAAAAGAAGTTGACAGGATACTTGAAAAGATCAGCAGAAAAGGAATGAAAAGCCTGACCCAAAAAGAGAAAGACATCCTGAACCAACACTCAAGGACAGCCAGGTAAATCGATTCAAAAAAACAAACTTATTTATTTAAGTGCTTTAGCCGGCAATTTCTTTGCTATCCTGTTTTAAAAAAGGTTTCAATAAATCGATTGGAACCGGAAATATTGTAGTCGAATTTTTTTCTGTAGCAATTTCCCTGAGCGTTTGCAGGTAACGAAGCGTTAGTGCACTTGGTTCTTCACTTAAAATCTTGGCTGCATCCGCCAGGCGTTGCGATGCCTGGAATTCCCCTTCCGCAGAAATTACCTTGGAGCGGCGTTCTCTTTCAGCTTCTGCCTGTTTTGCCATGGCCCTTTGCATCTCCTGCGGCAGGTCAATTTGTTTTACTTCAACATTCGAAACCTTTACTCCCCACGGCTCAGTATTGGCGTCAATGATCTGTTGCAGTTTATGATTAATCTTTTCACGTTGAGAAAGCAAATCATCCAATTCCGACTGACCCAAAACACTTCTTAATGTTGTTTGAGAGATCTGGGAAGTAGCTGCAAGAAAGTTTTCAACCTGCACAATGGCATTGCGTGGGTCAAGCACACGGAAGTAAACGACAGCATTCACTTTAATAGAAACATTATCCTGTGTAATCACATCCTGGGGCGGTACATCCAATACAACAGTTCGAAGGCTTACCCGCACCATTTTATCAATAAGCGGAATAAGTAAAATTAGACCCGGGCCTTTCGCTGCAATTAGGCGCCCCAGTCGAAAAACAACTCCCCTTTCATACTCCCGTAATATTTTAATGGCGTTTGATAAAATAATAAGCAGAAGAAAAATAATAACAAGTGTTACAATTGGAACCTGTGGCATAAATTTTATTTAAGAGTTGTTGTCAAAACAATTTTATTCGGCTAAACTTTCTCAACAAACAATTTAAATCCGTGCATGCTTTTAACGCGAATTTTTTCTCCCGGATGAATGACACCACTTAACGATTCGGCCTGCCATAATTCCCCATGAAGAAAAACCATTCCCAATGGATTTAATTCCTCTTTCGCTTCACCCGTTTCACCAATCATTGATTCAGTGCCAGTAACAGGTTTCAATCGTTGTGCTTTCAATCCCATGCCAATTATAAATAAAAAGAAGAGTGTTGTTACAATGGTGGACGAAATGATTACCGTCCACGATAATTGCCCGATGGCTCCTGCATCTCTTCGAATCAGCATCATTGAACCAAGCAAAAGGGAAACAACACCCCCGATGGCCAGTACGCCATGACTTGCAATTTTAATTTCGAGTATGAATAATAGTAGTGCAAATAATATCAACGCCAGACCGGCATAATTGATTGGCAGGGTATTCAGGGAATAGAGGGCGAGTACCAGACAAATTACACCTACCATACCGGGAAGAATAGAGCCCGGATTATACAGTTCAAACATTAATCCGTAAAAACCCAACATCAGGATGATGTAAGCGATATTGGGATCGCTTAAAATATTTAGGAGCTTTTCGATGAAACTCATTTCATATTCCTGCACTTTCGCTCCTTTGGTATGAAGAGTTACAGTTCCTGCTACAGTTGTACAACTTCTTCCGTCCAGTTGCTGTAATAATTCTTCATCATCGTTAGCAATCAGGTCGATAATTTTTTGTTGCAGGGCAACAGTAGCTGTTACGGATACACTATGTCTCACAGCATCTTCTGCCCAATCGGCATTGCGGTTCCTTTTTTCAGCGATAGTTCGAATTAACGCCACGGCATCATTGGTTACTTTTTCATTCATGGTAGTATCCATGCCGCCCTGCATTCCTACAGGATGAGCAGCGCCAATATTAGTACCCTGCGTCATTGCAGCAACGTGTGCTGCTAAAGTGATGAACACACCGGCAGAACCGGCCTGGGCCCCCGGGGGAGAAACATAAACTACTACAGGTACCCTGGAGGCCATTATATCTCCCACAATGTTGCGGGTTGATTTCAGCAAGCCACCCGGTGTGTTCAAATGAATAACGAGACATTGCGCTTTTTCCTTCTCGGCCTTGGCTATGGCACTATGTATAAATGCCGCAATTGCCGGATTGATCGTTGCATCAATATGAATCGATACAATGCCCTGTGCCATCAAAATAATTGGTAACAGAAGCGAAATAAAATTCGCCAATAAGTGCTTTAAGAGGATTCCTTTCATAAACAAGCACTTTCAACGGAGCGATATTGTGTAATTTAAAACAATCCCTGCATAAAATAAATGATCCGGTTACAAAGAGTACCAACATTACCTGTATTCAATAATTTTAAAAAGAAATCAGATGGAAATACAGATAAGGAAAATGACTATTGAGCATGTAAATGATGTGCGAAGGCTTTCTGAGCAGCTAGGCTACCCAGTTTCCGAGGTTCAGATAGAAACGAATATAAAGGAGGTAGTCTTTTCCCAAAATCATATTGCCTTTGTAGCCATGTATGACCAGAAAGTTGTCGGATGGATCTATGCATTCAGAGCATTACTTATTGAAAGCAAACCGTTTATTGAGATCAGTGGCCTCATTGTTGACGAAAATTACAGGAACAAAGGAATTGGGAAAACATTGGTTGAAAAAATAAAAGAGTGGAGTTTAGAAAAAGCAATTAACGAAGTAAGAGTTCGAAGTAATATACTAAGGGACAAGGCACACCTGTTTTATTTGAACAATGGCTTCACCGGGATTAAGCAACAGAAAGTTTTTCAAATGCATTTATGATAGAAGTAAAAGGTAAATTAATTGATGGTCAAACCAGGTGTGAGCATTATCACTCACTGCTAGATATTATTGCTATTAAATTTAAGTGCTGTAATGAATACTATCCCTGCTACCAATGTCACGAAGAAACAACCGATCATGCTCCTATGATTTGGTTAAAAGAAGAATGGAACTCCAAAGCCATTTTATGCGGAGTATGTAAACAGGAATTAACGATCAACGAGTATTTCATTTCAAATAATTATTGCCCCAAGTGTAATTCGGCTTTTAACCCGGGCTGCAGCAAACACTTTCATTTATACTTCGAAAAATAATGATTAGTGACTAGTCCTAAAAAAGCCCCCGCTTTGGCGGGGGCGTACAATTTAAAATTGTTTCAAACCAAATCTTTTCAAATATCGTTCGTGCAATTGTTTTTGCTTATCATTCAGATCGATCTTGCGGCCCTGGATGAAGGCATCTGTTACCTGGCTGGTGCGCATATCCAAAATGTCGCCATCGCTGATAATAATATTTGCGTCCTTGCCAACTTCAATGCTTCCTGTTTGTTTTTCGATGCCTAAGCACTTAGCAGCATTCAAAGTAATAGCCTGCAAAGCCTGTTCTTTATCCAAACCGTATGCTGCCGCTGTACCAGCATTGAACATGAGGTTGCGCCCCCTGTTCTGGCTATCCTCATCGTTAATGGCAAAAATTACTCCTGCCTTTTGCAAAATTGATGGCGTTTTATAAGGCTGATCAACGTCATCATCCGAAGCGGTTGGCAAACTATGCATTTGATTTAAGATAACAGATACATTGTTTTGCTTCAGCAGGTCAGCAATTTGCCAACTGTCGCTGCCGCCAACGATTACAACATCAAAACCAAACTCCTTTACAAAATCCAAAGCCACCAACATTTGCTTCACTGTAGTGGCATGCACATATAATTTCTGGCTCTTGTTAAATAAACCTTTTACTGCCTCGAATTTTAAATTGGTTTGATCGTGTGTACCTTCCGCATTATAAGCTTTTGCCTGTTGAAAGAAAGATTTGAGTTTTTCAATCCTGTCTAAACCTTCCTTCACCGGGTCTGGTTGTGGTTGTGCGCTTGGACCACCACCCCCGCTGCCAAACCTTCTGGCCGGACTTGCCATTAATAAAGGCATATTGATATGAATGCCCTGGTCAGCCTTATAGGCTGCGTCCTGGGGTGTCCACGCATCCAGTTGAACAATGGAAGATGTACCACTAACCAGTCCTCCGTCCGGGACTACATTGGCCAATAAAACGCCATTGGACCGAAGTGTATTGATCACTTTCGAATCTGCGTTGTACGCGGTGATGGAACGAACATCAGGATTCAAATCTCCTATTTCACGAACATCTGAACTTGCACGAACGCTGCTGATTTCTACCAACCCTAAATTACTTGCAGAAAGGATCAATCCGGGGTACACATGTTTGCCCTGTGCATCGATGCGTTGCGCACCGGTGGGAATAGTTACATTATTGCCTACAGCAGTAATTTTTCCATCCACCATTACAACGGTAGCATTGTTTACCACCTGTCCATTACCGATATGAACAGTTGCACCTGTGATCGCCACGGGTTGGGATTGTTTTGGCGCAGGATAAACATTGGCCTGTCCATTTGCAATCAATGAAGTAAGACCGAATAAACTAAAAAATATCTTTTTCATTTTTTCAAAGTTTGATGAGTTTACTGTTTACCGTTTACCGTTCTGTTTTCACTCGTTTGACGACTCTTATATTTCAGTCCTTTTATCTCAGATTGCTCAAGGTAGTTTATTAGTTTTTGGAGCATCGAAATAACATCTTTAGCCAAAATGTACAGCTCATTGAATTCGGATTCATTGATATAGTTTCGATCCAATGCCCTGTAAAGTTGTGAACGGAATTCACCACATGAGCCTTTGGAAATGTATAGAAATTGCAGGAATTCTCTATTGCCACTTCTTTCGAAACCTTCAGCTATATTGTCCATAATAGAACCTGAGCTTCTTTCAATTTGATCGAGCAAACTGAAATTCTTTTTAAATCTGCCTTCATCAATATAGTTTCCAATAATTCTACACAAGTCCCTGGCCTTTTGCCAAGCTAAAATATCTTCGAAAGATTTGATGGTCGACATAACTGTGAACTTTAAACTGTAAACAGAAAACTATTGATTAATGTTGTCTATATCGTCTGCATCTATTATCAACAATCCATGATCATGCCCATGTTCGAAGCAACTCTGCATAACCTGGTAGCTTGGCATTGCCTGTTGAACCGGCATGCCTCTTTGCTTCTCACCCACCATTTTTTTGACGAGGCGGTTCCTTTCACCATCAACCAGTTTTTGCAGTTGTGCATCTTTTTCACGGTCAAAATAAATGGTTCCATCAACTATAGTATACAGTGCTTTTGCATAAATGCTTAGTGGATGATCGCTCCAAACAACTACATCTCCATCTTTTCCAACTTTCAGGCTTCCAACCTTATCATCCACATGCAACATCTTTGCAGGATTGAGTGTTACCATCTTTAATGCCTGCTCTTCGGTAATACCACCATATTTTACAATTTTACCGGCTTCCTGGTTAAGGCGACGCGCCATTTCAGCATCATCTGAATTAATCGCCACATTCAAACCAACTTTTTGCATGATGGCGGCATTGTAAGGAATGGCATCTTCTACTTCCATTTTATAAGCCCACCAATCGGAGAAAGTCGAAGCATTTGCACCATGTGCCAGCATTTCTTTTGCCACTTTGTAACCTTCTAAAATATGTGTGAACGTATTGTAGCGATAGCCCATTTTATTGCCGACATCAATTGAGCCGAGGATCTCACTCTGTACATAGGAGTGACAGGTGATGAACCGTTTGTTATCTAATATTTCTACCAATGCATCCAATTCCAGATCGCGGCGAGGAGGCGTTAATCCTTTTTTATCCTTTGCATCATTATAATCTTTCCAGGCTTTTTTGTAGTCCTTAGCACGAGTGAAGGCATCGATCAATAATTCGTTCACACCCATTCTTGTATCGGGAAACCGATTGTTACCTGTTGTGGAGGTCGTACGTTTTACGTTTTCACCCAGTGCAAATTTTATTTGTCCGGTCCATCCTTTGAACTTGAGGTCATCATCGTTAGCACCCCAGCGCAGTTTAATCATTTGAGTTTGTCCCCCAATTGTGTTTGCCGAGCCATGCAGAATATGCGAAGAAGTTACGCCACCACTCAACTGTCGGTAGATATTAATATCATCCGGATTTAAATTATCGCCGATGCGAACCTCTGATGAAACGCTTTGTCCGCCTTCATTGATAGATGCAGCTGCAATGTGCGAATGTTCATCAATAATTCCAGGAGTAACATGCTTGCCTGTTCCATCAATGACCTTTGCCCCGGTTTCAGAAAGATTTTTTCCTACTGCCGCAATTTTGCCGTTCTTAATTAAAACATCTGAGTTTTGTAGAATACCATCCTTCTCGTTTGTCCAAACAGTTGCATTTCTGACTAAGATAGTCTCCTGTTTTGGCTGTTGCTCTTCTGTCCATCCAAATGGTTCAAACGGATAGATCACTTTTCACAGCTGACCTATTGGTCTTCTTGGACGAACACTATCCGGTTTTTGGGGCGAGGCCTGGTCAAAACTTGCAGTCCAGGTAAAGCTTCTTCCTAAACTGTCTTCGCCCACGCCTGTCCATCCTTCGCCACTAACAATCCCACTCAAGCGGAAATTTTCTCCCGGCGATCTTCTTTCGGGAGCTACATTGATCCGAACCTGTCTGCCGTCGAAATAAAATTTGGGAGTAACTGTATCCTTGCCGGCTATCAAGCTGGCCGAACTTGAAGTTTTGAAATTCAAAGTATAATTAACAGGACCATTAGGCGTATTCAATACAATCTTATAATTGCCCTTTGGATCTTTCCATGAATCTTCTTTCACACTGTATTTTTCTCCCTGCACCCAGTTTTGAAGAATAGAAGATCGTTCGTTAAATATAGGACCCGAAGCGATAACGAAGTTTGCCAGTTTACCTGCATCCAAACTTCCCACTTTGTCATATACACCTAAAACGGTAGCCGGTGTTTTTGTGAGTGCAGTAATTGCTGCATTTTCAGATAATCCATAATTAACAGCTGTGCGTAAAGCTGTCCAGAATGTTTTTACATCCCGCAAGTCGGAAGTTGTCAGGCAAAAAGGAATCCCTGCTTTTTCAAATGCGGAAGGCATAGTTGGTGCAAGCTCCCAGTGCCTCATATCGGAAAGCGAAACAAACCTGGCATCGTTAGGATCTTCCACATCCTGTGCCTGCGGGTAGTTCAAAGGAACAATGAACGTTGCATTGGTTGCTTTCATCTCCTTAATGCGCTGGTATTCGTTTTGGCCTGCCTTAATGATGTATTGAATTCCAAACTCATCCCCTATCCTGTCGGCACGCAAAGCATTCCATTTGTCACTGGCTTCAAAAATCTGGGGAAGATTTAAGTTATTGCTCCAGGATTGCAGGCTAATATTTAAGCCTTCAGATGAAGGCTTGTTTTTTGAATACCATTGCGCATCTAAAAATGTTTGCCTCAATAAAGCAATACTTCCCATCAGGGAGCCAGGATAACTTTGAGTAGAGGTTCCTTTATTGAAAGAATAATTGGCAGCAGCCCTATCCTTAATTATCACCAGGTTTTCCTTTTCGCTGGCAAGAGTTACCAGGGCACCGGTTCCCCTGGCAATACCATCACGAACATGTGACAGTACTGTACCAAATCCCTGGTCCCGTAGCGGCTTCGCCTTTGTTTCATCTACATTAAAAACTTTATAAGCATCTATATCGCTTTTGATAGCCTGGTTCCAACCGTAAGCACCTTTTACGTTGGATTCAAGCTGTGCCTGTGCAAAAAAACCGCCGCCTCCCTGTGCCGGCTGTTGCGGCCGTTGCGGAGCTGGAATGCCATAATCCGCATAAATGTCAACAAAGGATGGATAGATGTACTTGCCCGAGCAATTCACTTCCACTGCACCGGCAGGTAATTTTAGGTTTGTACCCACTGCTACAATTTTTCCATCTTTAATAATCATAGTGGCATTGGTCAGTGTGCTGTTGCCATCTTTGACAATAGTTGCATTGGTAAATGCATATTGCCCGTGCCTTGGATCGCTTATTCCGTTTTCCGGGAATGTTGATTGGGATAAGGCAAATGTCGAAAACAGCATCACGCCACAGGCCAAAAAAAGGCTGTTAGCTTTTCTCATGTGTAATAAATTTTTCTTTGTAAGTCAATTTCAGAAGAGTGCTAAAAATAAAGACTTTTTACATTCGGCAGGTTAATCAACCTTAAAACCTGTGAATTTGATTGAAGCTAAGGATGAGATAATTTCACTATTTAAGGTTACGTGAAATTGGTAAATAACCTTTCAAATAAGTTTACTTTTGGTTCCCGAATTCTCATTTATGAATGCTGTAAAAGAAAGAATTGTCATTCCCGATTTTCGCCTTACTCCACGGGTGGACCAGGTTGGACAGGAAGAAAGAGCCTCCCGTTTTACCAAACGCAGTATTAAAAAGGAATCTAAAGTACAGGGCTTGAAGCTTGTCCTAAGCATGATCGACCTCACTACTTTGGAAGGCAAGGACACAGATGGCAAGGTGCAACAGTTGTGTTATAAAGCAAGGCACCTTCACGACAGCTATGAAGGTTTACCAACGGTGGCTGCCGTTTGCGTTTATCCATCAATGGTGAAAATTGCTAAAAAAGCTGTTGGCGATTCAGGAATCAAGATTGCTTCAGTAGCTACAGCATTCCCAAGTGGACAGGCTCCCACCGAAGTGAAAATTGAAGACACAAAGTTTGCTGTTGACAATGGTGCAGATGAAGTGGATATGGTAATCTCACGTGGAAAATACCTGGCAGGTGAATACAATTTTGTTTTCGATGAAATAGCGGCCATCAAAGATGCTTGTGGTCATGCGAGGTTGAAAGTGATCCTTGAAACTGGGGAACTGGTGACATTAGACAAAGTGAGAAGGGCAAGTGATATTGCCATGTATGCCGGTGCCGATTTTATTAAAACGTCCACCGGCAAGATTCAGCCGGCTGCAACCATGCCGGTTACCCTAACAATGCTCGAAGCTATTCGTGATTTTTATTACAATACAGGAAAGATGATAGGAATGAAACCCGCAGGTGGAATTTCAAAATCAAAACTGGCCTTGCATTACCTGGTAATGTTGAATGAAGTGTTGGGTGAAGACTGGATGACTAACCAATGGT
>Ga0193740_1000283_pt1 | contig 14711 bp, 7 predicted proteins | sample L2s1metaG_FD_145072 | JGI IMG/M metagenome (GOLD analysis project Ga0193740, IMG submission 145072) | Soil microbial communities from a riparian zone of the East river system, Colorado, United States - L2s1 | ecosystem: Environmental > Terrestrial > Soil > Riparian zone | place: USA: East River... | reverse complement strand
TAGCCAATTGGTAGAGCAAGCCTGGGTGAACCTTGACATAACTGTAGAAGGCAATAGCTTGTCTATGAAATTAATTAATGGAATCCCGCCTGGAGAAGGTAAAGCGAGCAATGATGAACAGCGTCTTGCCGATATAAAAAAACGCCTCCAGCTATTGTATCCCGGCAGGCACGAATTAAAAATAAATGCGGAGCAGGAACTATTAATGCTTCATTTAAATCTTACATTAGAAGAGGCTACAGAAATAGACCAATCAACTGCCGATATAATCAAGCCTGTTTTGAGTTATGCCTGAATCTAAAAAAATAAAATGCCTGGTAATTGATGACGAACTTCCGGCAAGGGAAATTCTAAAAAAACATATTACCGAAGTAGGAGCACTGGAACTTTGCGGAACTTGTTCTAATGCAGTTGAAGCCATTTCATTTCTCAAAGACAACAGGGTCGATCTTTTGTTTCTCGATATCCAGATGCCGCATTTGTTAGGCACAGATTTTATCCGCACATTGAAAAATCCCCCAAAAGTTATTTTCACAACAGCTTTCCGCAAATATGCTTTGGAAGGATTTGAATTGGATGCGGTGGACTACCTCCTTAAGCCTATTAGTTTTGAACGTTTTTTAAAAGCAGTAAATAAAATTTTACAACTCCACTTACAGAGTGCAGATAACACAACTTCTACGGAAAATCATACAGAGTCTGCGCCTCCATTTTTGTATTTCCGTGCTAACCGTAAAATGGTTAAAGTGTTGTTTGATGATATACTGTACATAGAAGGCTTGAATGATTATATCAAAATCATTACAACTGCCAAAACCATCATCACCAAACACCTGCTTGCATCATTGGAAGAAATGCTGCCGCAAAATGAGTTTGTCCGCATTCATAAGTCATTCATCATTGCTATTAATAAAATTGAAAGCTTCAATGCCGACTCTGTAGAGATAGCCAGAAATGAAATTCCTATAGGTCGTTCATATAAGCTGAATGTGAATAAGATCCTGGGTTCGTCCGCTGCTTCGTAATTTTTTTGAGAACGGGCAAGTTACGGCTTCAAAAACATTACCATAGGCGCCCTTTAACTGAATTAAAAGAAATCATTTTATAGCTTTTAAAAATTACAACCAGGTTGCCTCCTTTGAAAAAAATATTGATACCAGGATGCCTGACTTTCGTTTTTTTTACATTAGTGATTTCTTATTCCTTTGGCCAGGAAGGAATTCTAAAAGGATTTGTAAAAGATAACGAAACACCTCTAAATGCTGCTACAGTTTCAGTGGCAAACAATATTACTGTCACCAACTCAAAGGGTGAGTTTTCCATTTTACTCTATCCTGGCACCTATATCGTCGTTATTACACATGCTGGTTATAAAAAATTTGAACAGCAAATTATTATTACGGCTAATGAATCCCAAACCGTGGAAATAAACATGATAAGGTCGGGACAGTTGGACGGGGTTGTTGTATTAGGCTCACGTTCTATCATTCAGCGTAGCAATCTCTCCACAACTGTGCCTGTTGACATTTTTACTTCAAAAGAACTATTAAAAACCTGTCAGCCCTCCTTACTTCAAATGCTCAATTTTGCTGTTCCATATGTAAATGTCTCACGCCAGCATTTGGCAGAGCCCATAACACTCCGTGGCCTAAGTCCCGATCATATGCTCATTCTGTTGAACGGTATTCGCTACCATGGCCCTGCGGACGTAAATTCTGGTGGAATAAGAGGAACTCTTGGCAGGGGTTCAGTCGGCAACGACCTGAATTCTATTCCCTTCTCCGCTATTGACAAGATCGAGATTCTCCGCGATGGTGCATCAGCTCAATATGGGTCAGATGCCATTGCCGGCGTGATGAATATCGAATTGAAAAAAGCAACAGGGAAAACATCGATTAATCTACATCTTGGACAGCAATATAAGAGCGATGGAGAAAGTTTTACATTCGGCATAAACCATGGGATTAAACTTTTCCGGGATAAAGGCTTCCTTAATTTTTCAGGGGACTTCCGCTATAGAAAACCAACCTACCGGGGTGGCGAATACCTGGGAACAGTATATAAAACTCCTCCACCTTCCGGAACTGCGAGAGCAGATAGCTTGAGAGTAATAGCAATGGATGATTCCATTATATCCGCAAGGAATTTTAACCGAAAAACAGCTGTCAGCAATGATGGCAGTATTGAATTAACTAATGGAGGGATTTTAATTAATGGCGGTTACCCTCTCAGTAATAAAGTTGACTTGTTTTGGGTTGGTACTGTTAGTTATAATCATCCCGTTGTACAGGGCCAATATCGCTTCCCGAAAAATTCAGATCAGGTCAATACTAATTTATATCCTGATGGGTTCAAACCCGAAATCATATTTAATAGTTTAAACGTATCGGGTAGTGTGGGAGCGAAAGGCACAACCAATAAAGGATGGGTTTGGGAATCGCGCAGTGTATTCGGTCGGTATTCCACCGGGTTTTACTATAGCAACACAAACAACGCGTCACAAGTTTCATTTCCAAATCCACAAACCAGCTTTTTTAATGGCTCCGTTGCTTTTTCTCAACAAACTAATACGGTAAGCCTGGCAAGAGATTTCGCGAAAAAAATAGGCAGGGTAAAAACCTTTACTGTCGGTTTAGGTGCCGAATACCGGTTTGAAAATTACCGGACTAAAGAAGGCGAGGAAGCTTCCTACGAAAATTATGATAGTTCGCTAAGAACGCAAGGGGGGTCTCAACCTACCCCAGGTATCAACCCGCGGGACGTCGTGGATAAGAGTCGCAGTATTGCAGGGTTTTATGTTGACCTCGAAACAGATCTAAACGATCATTTTCTTATAAATATTTTGGGCAGGTACGAGCATTACAATGGCTTCGGTAATAACCTCGCGGGTAAATTGGCAACGCGGTATAAATTCTCTTCCAAATTTTCCTTACGTGGTTCTATAGGCAATGGCTATCATGCTCCCGCTCTTCAGCAAATCTATTATAATTTTATCCTGCCTGGTATCAATAAGGATGGCGGTGTAAACGTTCCGGTACGTAAGGGTATTTTCAGCAATAATAGTCCTGTGGCCATGGCATTCGGCGTAAAGCCATTACAACCGGAAAAAGCGATAAATCTAAGCACTGGATTTACATCAACCATTTCGCCTAATATTAATGTAACAGTTGACGGATACTGGATTCAAATTAAAAACAGGATCGTACTTAGTGGAGTGTTTAGTAAGAGCAATCCGGATGTATACAAAATAATTCAACATATGCGTGACATTGACCAGGTCCAGCTTATTACCAATGCTATTAATACAAGAACCCGTGGGCTTGATATTATAATGAACAGCCACTGGCAGATTCACAAAGCAAGTTTTGGGTGCATGTTAGCTGCAAATTTCAGCCGGACAAATATTTTTGGTCCTATTCAAATGGCCGACTCGCTCCCTGCCAATACTTTGAACTCGAATACATTGTTTAACCGGGAGGAAAGAGAAAAGCTTGAAAACGGCCAGCCCGGGAGTAAAATAATTTTATCGGCAGATTATAAAAAAGGAAAATTTGGAATATTAGTCCGAAATACAAGGTTCGGAAAAACATCTGCGGTCTTTGATTTAGCTGATCATTCCCGGGATGAATTTTTTTCGGCTAAAATTTTGACTGATGTTAGCATCAGCTACTCGCCAGCAACATCGGTCACTATCACAACCGGCGCTAATAATGTTTTCGATATCTATCCTGACCCGCTGAAGAATAATAATAATAATAACCAGGGAATTTTAATATACGGCAATGAGGCCATGCCGTTTGGTTATAATGGCGGGTATTATTTCCTGACTCTGAATTTTAATTTTTAAAGTTATTATATCGCACGACATCTACCGGCTTGGCGTTCTGTGGGTCATTTCATATTCGTCTCGCCGGTAACCGAAGCTAATTAGAATTTATAATGCTGAAATTAAGAACTAAAGATCAATATTGAATGTCGTGATGGAACTTCAGTCATCTGATGCATGACTCGTCCTGAAAAGAGCTTCACAACAGTATTGCCTATGGCTCATCAAAATATTCCTCTTATTTCCGTAAAGGCAGGTCAATTTGCCTGGGAAGAAACAGTAGTGTCTGTTAGCGATTTGATAAATGAAATCAAATCTTTTTTCTCCTTCTTTGTAAGACGAAGTTGATCAAAAGGCAAGGTTTGGTTAACCGGCGCTACACCAAAGCCCTGGCCACCGCCGCTATTGTAAAAATCAATTACTTCTTCCAGTGTATCAAAAGCTCCATTGTGCATATAGGGTGCTGTAAGGGATGCGTTACGAATGGTTGGCGTTTTAAAGGAAAATTTGTGCAGGGACAAGGCGGTAATGGCAAACCTGCCAGGGTCTTTATCCAGTTGCGCATTTTTTTTATTTGAAGTTGCAGGCACTCCAATTACTTCGCTTTCTATATAATAATACCGCGGGGGTTTAGCACCACTAAAGAGCGGCAAAAAATGACAGGTACCGCATTTGGCCTTACCCATAAAAATAGTAAAACCGTTTATCTCATTCTTGTTTAAAATAGGTGTCCCATTCATATGTTGATCGAATGGGGAATTTAAAGCAATAAGTGTTCTTTCATAAGAGGCAATTGCATTGCATATATTTTCGGCTGCTTTATCAGTGCGTTTATCGGGGTAAGCCTTTTCATATAAATAACTGTACTCTTTTTGCTTAATAATCTTTTTTGCCGTTTCTATTGCCGATCCATGCATTTCATCAGCATTGTTCAACACCTGCATTACCTGGTCTTCGAGATTGTGGCTACGACTGTCTAAAAATAAAGCCCGTTGCAGGGCTGAATTGAGGATGGTAGGTGCATTACGCAATAAAGAGGAATGTCCGTCTAAGGTCCTGCTGGTTTTTAATCCGTCGGTAAATGCTTTTTCCGGCTGGTGGCAGGAAGCACAACTCCGCTGGCCGTTGGAAGAAAGTCCCTTTTCAAAAAAAAGTTTTCTGCCCAATTCAATTTTGGAAGGGGAGGAAGTATTGTCATCTAAAAAACGATAAGGATCAAAAGCTGAAGGCGCGAACAGGGTATTATTTTTTTTGATGGCGCTATAAAACAGGGTAGCCTGGTTATCGGAATAATTATTAAGCCTTTTGTAATTTCCTATCATATATGTAACAGGATTCAGATAAAGTAGAATAAACTCCATGCGGTTGAAAGAGTTGAAGTCCTTATTCTGAGCCAGGTATTTTTGTGCGCCGCTTAATTTAATAGTAAGCTCAGAAAACAGTGATGGTGCTGTTTTATCAAATTCTTCTTTGTAAAAATTGACTATTTGCAGAATGCTGTTTAAGGAGGAATAACATTCACTTAAGCTATTGTTGGCAGCCTGCGAATCAAAACCCGCAAGACCGAGAGCAGTAATGCGGTAGAGTTGTTCCATTACCGCATCGAAGATATTATTGTCGTTAAATTCATGCGATTCATTTACCTGCGGTAGTTCTGTTGCATAACGTACTAATTCCGTGGTTTCATTTTGCAATTGCGCTTCTTGTTTTTTATTTAGACGTGGAAAAATATAGGATTCAATAAGCTGCATGCCCGCAGGCGATTGCTCCATTTTGTCGGGTTCCGATTCTTCAAAGAAGGGTATGGGCGGACCATTTAGTTTGCCTGCATAAAAAGGGAAAAAATATTCGGCAAAAATTTCAATTTGTTTATAAGCCCATCTTGTTTTTAAGAACTGCTCCTGTATTTTCTTTTTATTCTTTCCTTCTTTTATAAGCTTATATAAAACCTCAGTTTCTTTTGTAAAGCCTTCGGCTTTATCGAGATAAAAATATTTTACTTTTTGTGCAGCCAGGTCCGGCTTTGCATTCTTAAAAGAAAATGCTGCAATAATTAGTACAAGAAAAAAAATGATGGTGAATTGCCGGAGCATACTTTTATAAAAATAGGATGTTTAATGAATCGTGCCCAGTGTTGTTAAACTCTATAAAAAAGGCAGCCTTTAAGCTGCCTTTTCCTCATTGTATCAGTTGTTGCTATTTTCCTTTCATTAATTTAAACGTTTGCATATCCTTTCCTTGTTTTACCTGTACTACATAAATACCACTTCTCAGGTTGCTTCCCAAAACATAAGTCTGGTTGGTTCTTCCATTTGTTTGAAAAATCTTTCTGCCCAAAATATCAGTGATTAGAATTTCAACAGGTTCTCTACTGCCGGATTCAACAGCCAATGTAAATTGATCAAGTGTTGGATTAGGGAATATACTTACCCGCATTTTACCGCTTATGATATTTACATCTTCAGTCGCGGTTGTAATCTCTCGCCTACCCGGAGAACCTGGGCATTTCTTATTAGTTACTGATACAGTAAAGGAGCAGCTTGCTGAATTATTCGCAGCATCCCTAACTGTATAAACAATAGTGGTAACGCCAACATTAAATGTTTTTGTTGCAACATAATTGATACCGTTGACTGAACTACTTCCTGTAGTTGCTCCGCTCATTGTCCACGTAAGCGTAGTTACACCGCAGTTATCGGCAATGCCGGGGTTTGATGTCGCAATACTCTTACTGCAATTATTTCCACCGAAAGTCTGAGATATATTTACCGGGCAGGTGATCGTTGGAACAGTGTTATCTGTTAGCGTTATAGTAAACTGGCAACTTACTGAAGTACCGGCAGCATTTTTAGCAGTATAGGTAATTGTTGTTACTCCCGCATTGAAGGTTTTTGTTGCCACGTAGTTTATACCCGTTGCAAGCGATGTTCCGGTTGTTGCACCTGTCATTACCCATGTGAGTGTTTCTGTGTTACTGATTGCAGGATTTGTTACAGCAATATTTTTTGTGCAACCGGTAACCAGGTTTTCTGAAATATTGCCCGGACAGGTAATGGACGGTGCTGCACAATTGGAAATGGTAACTTGTTTTGATGCTGATGCCGTACCACAATTATCGGTTACTGTGTAAGTAATATTTGCTGTACCCGCACTAATACCAGATACCAAACCAGACGCATCGACTGTGGCAACAGGTGTATTATCGCTGCTCCAGCTTCCACCTGGGGTACCATTGCTTGAATAAGTTGCAGTTGCACCTGTACAAATGGTGGAGGAACCAGAAATAGAGCCGGCAGAACTAGCGGGTTCATTAACTGTAATAGTGGTGGTATCCTTATTTCCGACAGCATCTGTTACGATGTAACTATAAGTTCCTGCACTTACTGTAAAATCACCCGTGCCAGTATAAGGAGTAGTACCCCCCGTGGCATTTACTGTTACTGTGGTAGTTCCGCCGGGACACGAGATAGCACCTGCACTTGATGATGCAACAAGCGGATTGCCTCCGGAAACAGTAACATTAAATATATCAGTTAAACAGCTTACGTTATCATGAACAGTATACGAAGTGGTGGAGGCAGGGTTTACTGTTATTGATCTTGTGGTTGCCCCGTTTGACCATAAATAATTCCCGATCCATGATGCAGTTAAGGTTACAGAACCACCGGCAGTCATTGTAGTGTCGGTTGTTTTGTTCACCTCTTTCATAATGGTGAAATTGTCCCGGATAACGCCATCGCTACCAAGAAACTTTGCATCCAACCTGTTGTTTTCTATCTCAATAACCATGGAACCTCCGTTGGTTACATTAGAGTAACTCATGGCATTATGAGGATAACCAGTTGTTGAACCGCCAACCTGGCCAGACACACCAACAACAGCATAAACAATACCATTGCGTACTTCCGTTGCATTTTTTACGTATGGACAGGAGTTAACACTGCCATCGTATTTGGCAGTGGAAGTGCTTAATGCATGTAATGCAGGATCAAATGTGCTTTCCACGCCGTAATGGCCATTTATCAATAAACTCCGCTCATAGCTATGGCTATGACCACAAAGAACAAGATCAACTTTATACCGCTCTAATATTCTCACCACGTTTTCTCTTATTTTAACCAGTTCCGTTTCTGTGTCTGAATTATGCGAACCTTTTGTATAAGGAGTGTGATGAAAATATACAACGGTCCATCTTTGTGTATTTGCAGCAAGGTCCTGTTTCAACCATGTGGCCTGTGGACCGGTCGTATCATACAAACGGGTATTACCTGCTTCCCACCCGTAAGAATCCAGCGAAACAAAATGTATGTTGCCATAATTATAAGAGTAGTACGCTTCCGTGCCTGAAGCCACGCCACCTGCCTGCCCGTTAGAAGGCAAAGAGAATACATCATAGTAAGGTACATTATGATCTGCCTGTCGTGCCGCACTGTTTGCATAATCATGATTTCCGGGTGAAGGCCAAAGCACATGATTTTTAAGAATGTTATCCTTATAAATATTAAAAAAGTTGGTTTGGTACTCGTTATCTAATCCATTGCTGTAGGCATTATCCCCCAGCAGCATAAATACATCTGTATGGTTGGTACCACTATAAGTAAGATAAGCATTGCGTACATTAACCTGGTTGGTGGAGTTATTACCCATGTCACCCATTGCCAGTATCCTGACTTTTTGTGTACTGCCCAATGCTGGTGCAGTTTTAAAATAATTATTGACATCACCTTGTAAAACATTAGAGGCCGAACCGACAGAATAAAAATATTTTGTATTAGCGGCCAGCCCACTTAATTGTACAATATGGTCTGTGGTTGGAGTGTTATCGGATGCCGATTGTGTAAGATTTCCTGCAGTGGTTCCATAACTTACTTTGCTATCGGTAGCTATATCTGTTCGCCACCGTATAATGATGCCTGATTGCGTAGCCATGTTCATATATGGGCCACGGGTTAATGCAGGTTGAACCGGCGTGGTCAATCCTTCCAGTTGCATGTCAAAAGCGATATCTGAGCTGGTGGCATTTGCCTGGTGCACTTCCGCTGCAATAGTGTTAGAACCATTTACAAAAGCTGATGTGTTTATTGTATAAACCTGCGCTGTTACTCCATTATCTCCCAGGCTTGGGGCAAACGTAGTGTAGGTTAAATTAGTAGTAGATAAGTTACTTTGAACAACCGCTGTTCCATTTACGTAAATGATAACACCATCATCGCGTTTAACTGATATTCTGAATGATGTGTAAGGAGAAATATCAGGAATGGAAATAGTTTTTCTGAAGTAGGTAGTAACGTATTTATTGTTGGCGTCGGGCCCAAAGCTTACTGTAGTAGTTGCATCCGGAATGCCATAGCCCAACTTTGCATTGCCGGATGCCCAGCCTGCATCATTAAATGCCGCTGCACGCCATGCAGTACCCTGGTTACTGCCATTATCGAGATATTTCCACGAAGAACCATAGGGCACAATAGTTTGTTGTGTTAAGGCCTGGGCACTTAAAAATATAAAAAGAAGTAGGCAGCAAATGTTGGTCTTCATTATCGTTTTTTATAATTGTGATTCGGAGATTACTAATTAATTTTTTATTGCGTCAATGGAGGTATCATAACTCAGAAAATAACTTCAGATCAGCTTTACGTTAGTGCGCATATAAATATAATAAAAGAATTTAATTTACATTCTGAAATGCTATTTTTATAAATGGACATATCCTGGTCTATGTCTAATTAGTTTCTCGTGATTTACCTGGGGCTTCTTAAGACAAACTAACACAGGCACACATTACTTCTTATAATTCCACATCCCAAAACTCCTTGTCCATCCTTTCGTTTTGTACCTGTAATAAAAATGAATAACGAGGCTAATTATCAATAAGGCGGCAATCATCCACCAGAAGAATGGTTTTCTCCACGTAAAATAGATGAGTATACCTAGTAAAATATATTTCATTACACGAAACCATACAGGTTGAGAATTTTTTGAAAATGCAACTTCCATTTCTTTTTTTAAAGTATTTTTTACCGTGTTCATTTAACAAAGTTTTCCGGGATCTTAAAGCATTATGCAATGACGATGACGCTATTAACTGCATTCTACAAATTCACAATCAACACCGGAATTTTTAACTTGTGCCTTACTGCATCAATGGTTTCTCCGTATAATAAGTCCTTCACCCCGCTGTGCCCATGTGCACCAATGATCAACAGGTCGGCATTGGCTTCTTTCACCAGTCTTGGGATTTCTTTTTGCCGGTTACGGAATCCAAGGAGGCTTTCTGCCTTCAGTCCTTTTTGTTGTAAAAAAGAAACGTATTCATTTAATTTTTCCTGGTCCTTCCTGGTTTCGAGATCATCCGACTCGCTGCCCAATATCTTTGCCGGTGCACTTTCAACAATATGAATAAGGATAATCCTTGTTAGTTCATTCGATTCTTTGATAGCATGAGCCAATAATTCCTTGTCACGTTCGCTAAAACCAAGTGCCACTGCAATTCGGTTATATGTTGGTACTTCTACATCTTCAATTGCCTTTTCAGTTTTATGAACCTGTAATGGAACATCCTTCACTTTCCTGTGTGTCATAAGCGGATAAACCAGGGCTACGACCAACAAAACAAGAAAGATCAATCCACCCAGAATGATGACGATTTTCCAGAAAATATTATCGCTGGTAGCGAAAAAACTGGTAGCCTGTTCTATCACCATCCGCACGTTTAAATAAACCAGCACAGAAGTAATTAGCCATGCCAACACCTGCACAATAGGCTTTATTGAAAATGCTCCCATTGTTTTTTTATCACTTACAAAATGGATCAATGGAATGATGGCAAAGCCCAATTGCAAACTCAAAACCACCTGGCTCAGTACAAGCAGGCTGGTAATATTTTCCTCGCCTGTACTAAGAATCACAATCACGGCGGGAATAATGGCCACAAGCCGTGTAAGCAACCTACGCATCCATGGGTTTATACGCAATCGCAAATAACCCTCCATTACAATTTGCCCTGCTAATGTGCCTGTAATGGTGGAGCTTTGTCCGGCAGCAATTAATGCAATGGCAAAGAGGTAGGGGGCCGTCTCTGAACCTAATAAAGGAGCCAGTAATTGGTGCGCTTCTTTGATCTCTGCAACTTCGGTGCGTCCAGTTTTGAAAAATACGGTTGCCGCCAAAACGAGGATGGCTGCATTCACAAAAAAAGCCAGGTTGAGAGCAATCGTACTGTCGATAAAATTCAATTTTAATGCTCTTTTGATTCCCCTGTCTGTTCTTTTAATTTTTCTTGTTTGTACCAATGCAGAATGGAGGTATAAATTGTGCGGCATCACTGTGGCTCCGATAATTCCAATGGCTATGTACAGGGCTGCATCACTAGGTATACTGGGAATAAAACCCTGGGCTACTTCACCAAGATTTGGTTTGGCCAGGATAATTTCAGCAAGAAAGGAAAAGCCAATGATAGCAACAAGGCAAATAATAAAAGCCTCCATTTTGCGCATACCTAATCTTTGCAATATCAACAGGAGAAAAGTATCCAGCACTGTTATTAGAACTGCCCATAACAATGGAATGCCTGTCAGCAATTGAATACCGATAGCCATTCCCAATACTTCGGCAAGATCCGTTGCCGCAATGGCAATTTCAGCTAATACATACAGTGCGTAATTAACATACTTTGGATAGGTTTCCCTGTTCGCTTGCGCAAGGTCGCGTCCGCGTACGATTCCTAACCTCGCAGATAAACTTTGTAGTAGCAAAGCCATCAGGTTGCTCATTAACAGTACCCAAATAAGTTTATAACCGAACTGGCTTCCCCCTGCAAGATCTGTTGCCCAGTTGCCGGGATCCATATAGCCCACGCTTACTAAATAGGCTGGCCCAAAAAAAGAAAGAATTCTTTTCCATACAGGTTTGTGTAAGGCTGTTGTGTCTACGGTTTGATGTACTTCGCTTAACGAGTTGTAATTATCATTGCGGTTCATATGTTACAAAAATATTTTTTGCCAGCTGTTCACTAATGGTCACAGTGGCGTTTTTAACCTTTAATTCAATTGAATGATCAAAATGAAAATGCTTTTTTACTTCCAGCCTTGTTCCAATCCCGATATTTTTATGCTCCAGGATTTCAAGCATTTCTTTTGATTGATTGGTGACCTGGCGTACTTCTGCGGTTTGATTGAAAGGCAACTCAAAAAGAGCAACCTTGTTCACGTTTTTAATTTTGCCTTTATTATCCGGAATGGGATCGCCATGCGGATCAAACTGCGGGTAGCCGAGATATTTATCCAGCCGGTCGATCAGGTGTTTGCTGCTTACGTGCTCCAGTTCTTCAGCAAGTAAATGCACTTCGGTCCAGTCGAATTTTAATTTCTCCGACAGGAAATATTCCCACAGCCTGTGCCGGCGGATAATGAACAAAGCAATTTTTTTTCCTTCGGCGCTCAGGGAAAAGCCGTAATAGGGTTTATAATGCAATAATTTTTTTGCATTCAGCTTCTTCATCATGTCGGTTACAGAAGCCGGCCTGGTTTGCAGTCTTTCTGCAAGGGCATTGGTAGTAACCGTGCCTTCCTTCCCCTGCAGGTGAAAAATTGCCTTCAAATAATTCTCTTCACTGGTTGTATAATTCAACAGGTCTAATTTAAAATTTAGACAAACCTAAAAATTATTCCAGAAATTGCCAACAAATTTTGGATAAACAGTTTTTCCTTACTTTGTGGAAACGCCCTGCTATGCTAAAACCCGGAATTGTTTTGATTGGTTTTGTTTTATGGTCCTGCAGTAGTGAAAAGAAAGAGGAAAACGGATTCTCCTATGAAAAATTTTCAGGCTTGTTCCCGGCTGAAAAAATTTCTTACCAGCTTTCAGATGCAGAATTAATTGCAAACAAAGACACTACATCCATACGTTCGCCCGAATTTGCACAATTTATTTCCGACAGCCTTAAAACGAAATTGTTTGGTAAGGGAAGCAAGGTGAAATACATTGCAATGGCAAAAGTAAAGGCACCGAAAAATACCAGCTACTACATTATAAAAGCTTCCGCGGGCAATAAAAAAGCAGCATTGCTTCTTCCATTTACCAATGATCAATACGATATCGCCTTTCCATTTTTAATTCCCGACAGTGATCCTACCACTACACAATTAAGCACTATTGACAAGTCAAACGCCATTATAAAGGGAATTACACAGCGAAAGGTGAACGGAGATATTGCCGAGGGACGGGATGTGTATCAATACGTTCCGGAAGCAAAACAGTTCACCCTGTTACTTACCAATCCACTTAATAATACAGCAGAAGTCATTAACCCGATTGACACACTTTCCCGGAAACATAAATTCGCCGGTGACTATTTCAGAGACAAAAAGAATTATATCTCGATTCGTGATGGAAGGAGTTCGAATGAATTACTTCTGTTTGTCCATATTGAAAAAGGCGATTGTTCGGGCGAGATAAAAGGGAGCTTACTATTTACATCCTCAAACCGGGCTGTTTATCGGCAGGGTGGCGATCCTTGTGAATTGAGCTTCCAACTGGTCGGAAATTCTGTTTCTGTTAAGGAAGGTGGCGGTTGCGGCTCAAGGCGTGGATTGGATTGCACCTTTGACGGAACTTATAGTCGGAAAAAAGAAACTAAACCCAAATCAACCAAAAAGAGGCCTTCGTCTAAATAATCACTTATGCCATCGTGTAATTACTACACGGTGTTTTAAATTCCTTTATTTTGCACCGATATAAATTTTAATTCGATGACATTTCGATCTTTTAAATTGCCTTACCCTGTTGATGAACGCTATTCAAAAAAAGTCGCCTATTTCTCCATGGAGTTTGCAATCCATCAACCTTTGAAAATTTACAGCGGTGGTCTTGGATTCTTGTCCGGATCACATTTGCGCAGTGCATATGAATTACGCCAAAGCTTAGTTGGCATAGGTATTCTTTGGAAATACGGTTATTACGATCAAACCCGTAACCAGGATCAGACCCTGCAGGTAACCTGGATGGAAAAGATCTATAGCTTTTTAGAAGACACCGGAATCCAGTTTGAAGTAACGATTCACGAACACCCGGTGTGGGTGAAAGTAATGTACCTGCCACCACACGTTTTCAATTCGGCCCCGTTGTTTTTAATGACAACTGATATTCCTGAAAATGATTACATCTCACAAACCATTACACACCGCTTATACGATGCCAACGTTGCAACCAAAGTAGCGCAGTTTATTTTGCTGGGAGCCGGTGGTGCCAAACTGTTAGACGAAATTGGATTTAAACCGGAAGTGTATCATTTAAATGAAGCACATGGGCTTTCTGCTGCATTTTATTTATACCGGAAGCACAAGAATAATATTGAAGAAGTTAGGAAACGCCTGGTCTTCACTACACATACACCCGAAGAAGCGGGAAATGAAAAGCACGATATTTTTCTTTGCCACAAAATGAGTTATTTCTGCGGCCTGACTGTTGAAGAGGTGAAGAAGTTAACGGGTATGCCCGACGATCAGTTCAATCATTCACTGGCTGCATTACGATTTGCAAGGATTGCCAACGGGGTTTCGCAATTACATGGTGAAGTGTCAAGGCATATGTGGGGTAAATATGACGGCATTTGCCCGATCGTTTCTATTACAAATGCCCAAAACTGGAGATATTGGTCAGACAAGCAACTTTACAAATCAAGAGAAGAGGGAAATGATATTGCATTTGATGATCGTAAAAAATGGATGAAAAAACGTGCTTTTGAAATCGTTGCTGATCAAACGGGAAAATTGCTTGATCCGAATGTGTTTACTATTGTGTGGGCACGCCGTTTTGCAGGATACAAAAGGGCAGGATTAATTACAACTGATAAAGAAAAATTTGAAGCACTTTTAAGCAATACCAAATA
>Ga0193740_1000282_pt1 | contig 14715 bp, 14 predicted proteins | sample L2s1metaG_FD_145072 | JGI IMG/M metagenome (GOLD analysis project Ga0193740, IMG submission 145072) | Soil microbial communities from a riparian zone of the East river system, Colorado, United States - L2s1 | ecosystem: Environmental > Terrestrial > Soil > Riparian zone | place: USA: East River... | reverse complement strand
CTTACAAGGCCGGAAAAGGAAAAAGATCGTATCGATCATATGCGGACGATCGGGGCCCAAACGGGAAATGTTTTTATGGCTTACCGTGATGTCATGGAAATAAATGCACTCATCAATGGATGGAAAGCGAAGAACACACCCGAATATGACTTTACGGCGAGTGATGGAATAAAACATACTGTATGGGTGATCAATCGTGATGATGTCATCAATTCCATCACGAATTTATTTGCAACCAAAGTTCCTAACACCTATATCGCCGATGGTCATCATCGGGCTGCTTCAGCTGCTAAAGTCAGTAAGCAACTGGCGGATAGTGAGGATGCAAAATTTTTTCTTACCACAATTTTTCCTGAAAGTCAGTTGGCGATATTGGATTACAATCGTGTAGTAAAAGATCTGAATGACCTGACAACTGAAGAATTTATCGGCGCACTACAGGATGATTTTATGCTCACTTATAGTCCTGAACCCGTAAAACCTGCTGTGTTGCATGAGTTTGGTATGTATCTTGAAGATGAGTGGTATATTTTGACAGCCAGGGAAGGAACTTATCGCAGGGATCCCATCGGGGTCTTGGATGTAACCATCTTGCAAAAAAATGTTCTGGATAAAATTTTGGATATCGAAGACCCAAGAACTGATAACAGGGTAGATTTTGTTGGTGGCATACGTGGTCTTGAAGAATTGGAAAAAAGAGTGAATAGCGGTGAAATGGCCGCAGCCTTCAGTTTGTACCCGGTTACCCTTGAACAACTTTTTGCAATTGCCGACAGCGGAAAGGTAATGCCGCCAAAAAGCACCTGGTTTGAACCCAAATTGCGGGATGGCTTGTTAACGCATAAGATCTAAGGCTGTGAAATAATTGATAATCTGTTAAAGGAAACTTTATTACCATATCTCTTTTAATTTACTTTGTGCTATGAAAAAATTAGCTTTTCTATTTTCATTTTTTGCGCTCACTTTTACTGTTATTGCACAGGATGATCCGAAAACTATGCACCAGACTGCCCGTGGCTTTATGGCACAGGCAGATTGGGACAATGCCATCCTTGTATTGAATCGTTTACTGGAAACTGATAAAAATAATCTTGAGTATAATAAAGACATAGTTCAATCTTATTATTTCAAAAGAGATTATGAAAAGGCTTTGGAAGGTGTAAAAAAAATTGTCAATCGTGATGATGCCGATGTGATGACATTTCAAATAGCCGGAAATGTTTACAAAGCACTTGAAGATCCAAAAGAATGTGAGAAGGTTTATAAAGCCGGTATTAAAAAATTTCCAAAAAGTGGCCCGTTATATAGTGAGTACGGTGAACTGTTATTTCAAAAGAAAGATTACAGTGCTATTGATCTTTGGGAAAAAGGAATTGAAATTGACCCCGCATTTGGCGGAAACTATTACAATGCTGCACTTTTTTATTTTTATACAAAGGACAAAGTATGGAGTCTTATCTATGGTGAAATTTTTGTGAATATGGAGAGCCTGAGCCAGCGTGGCGCTGCCATGAAAGAACTTTTATTTAAAGGCTATAAAGAAAAATTGTTCAAAGAAGCTGACCTGATGAAGGGTGAAGAGAATAATAAAAGCCCTTTTGCAAAAGCATTTTTGCAGACAATGAATAAACAATCTTCGCAGGTTGCCAAAGGAGTAACTACAGCTTCTCTTACAATGGTAAGAACAAGATTTATTCTTGACTGGTATGAAACAAATGCAGCAAAATATCCGCTCCGCCTCTTCGATTATCACCAGCAATTATTGCGTGAAGGAATGTTTGAAGCCTACAATCAATGGTTATTCGGCACGGTGGAAAACCTTACTGCTTATGATAACTGGACCAAAGCGCATCTTGACGAGTACAAAGGTTTTACCGCTTTCCAAAAGACCAGGGTTTTCAGAGTGCCCCCAGGTCAGTACTACCAATCTAAATAAACTCATTTGTCTCGCCTGAGGCGAGACTTTCTTATTCTTTGGATTTTTACCTAATTTGTTAGGGATTCATCTGCCATTATTTGAACTAAATTTTTGCTAATGCAAAAACCTACACGATTATTTGATTGCCTGGAATATCAATTAAAAGTACTTCCCCTCCCCGATATGTTTGCAGCAAAAGAGGGAGGTCAATGGAAACAATACAGTACAGGAGAAGTGAATGACACAATAAATCAGCTTGCATCCGGTTTGCTTCATCTTGGCATTTCTCCAAATGATATGTCTGCAGAAAACAGGGATAAGATCTCCATTATCAGTAAAAATCGTCCGGAATGGTTAATGATAGACCTGGCTGCGCAAAAGATCGGAGCCGTGCTTGTACCAATTTACCCAACAATTAATGTAAATGAATTACAGTTTATCCTGAATGATTCACAGGCCAAAGTGATCTTTGTAAATGATGAAGAATTATTTCTAAAAGTAAAAAGCATAAAAGACTTTGTGCCTTCATTGCAACATGTTTTTACTCTTGAGCATGTTACCAACGCAACATATTGGAAAGATTGTCTCAAACCTGCACCAGCAGAAACGCTGGCAACGATAGAACAACTATCGAATAAAATTACTCCATCTGATCTTGCCACTATCATTTACACCTCCGGCACAACTGGTACACCAAAAGGCGTAATGCTAAGTCATAGTAATGTTATAAGCAATGTGTGTGACAGTAATTGTGTGTTTGAAGAAATTGGTGTGGAAGGGAAAAAGGCATTGAGCTTTTTACCATTAAATCATGTATTTGAAAGAATGGTAAGCTACATATACATCTACAACAGTGTTTCTATTTACTACGCAGAAAGTATGGAAAAGGTCGGTGACAATCTTAGAGAAGTAAAACCGTTGATCTTTACAACAGTTCCACGAATATTGGAAAAGGTTTATGAACGCATAATGGCAAAAGCTGCGACGCTTACAGGTGTCAAAAAGAAAATGTTTAACTGGGCATTGAGTCTCGGACTGAAATATGATGTTAATAAAAAAATGGGGGTATGGTATGATCTGCAATTAAGCATCGCGAATAAATTGATCTTTAGTAAATGGCGTGATGCTTTGGGAGCCAATGTAAAAGCAATTGTTACTGGTTCTGCGGCCTGCCAGGTTAAATTATTACGAGTATTTACCGCTGCGAGAGTGCCGCTATTGGAAGGTTATGGCTTGACAGAAACATCACCAGTAATAGCGGTGAACCGAATGAATCCAAAGAGTAGAATGTTCGGAACAGTAGGAACATTAATTGATAATGTAGAAGTAAAAATTGCGGAAGATGGAGAAATACTTTGCAAAGGACCGAATGTTATGATGGGATATTATAAGCGACCTGATCTTACGGCAGAAGTATTGAAGAATGGATGGTTTCATACAGGTGATATTGGAGTAATGATCGATAACAAGTTTTTAAAGATCACCGATCGTAAAAAAGAAATTTTTAAAACATCTGGGGGCAAATATGTAGCTCCGCAACCTATCGAAAATAAAATGAAAGAATCAAAATGGATCGAGCAGATGATTGTGGTGGGAGCTGAGCAAAAATTTACTGGTGCATTGATCGTGCCTGGCTTTAATGCACTAAAAGAATGGTGTGGCGAACATGGAATAGAATTTACCGGCAATGAAAAAATTATCAAGAACGAAAAAGTAGTCAATCTTATAAAAGATACGGTCGAACGTTATAATCAAAATTTTAACCAGGTTGAACAAATTAAAAAATTTGAACTATTGCCCTACGAATGGAGTGTAGAAGGCGGAGAGCTAACTCCTACATTAAAGCTGAAACGAAAAGTGATAATGGAAAAATATAAGGATGCGATTGAGAGAATATACGCCTGAGGCTCTTTCAATTCTTAAACTCAAAATGATCGTTTTATATTCTGCTTTTTTTAAATCGTCTATTTCAATTATTTTTAAAGATGCCGCCGGGGTTTTTAAAAATAAAAGGTCGTGCCGCAAGGGTTTGGCAGAATCTAAAACAAGGAATGTCACTTGCATGGGCAGCTTCTCCAAAACTTCTAATTCGTTACACACTGCTGGGAATGTTCAATTCGGTCATTCCTCCCGTTACCGTTTTGCTTGGTGCAATAATGGTAAATAAAATTGCAGAGTCAAAAATTCATAAACTTGAATTCAATGACCTGTTACCAATTGTTGGTGGGTTATGGATATGTTTTATTATTCAACGAGCAATTGGTTCATACATTGGCTATGGAAGAAATTTATACGTGAGACGAGTTGAGCTGGAAGCTGAACGTCGTTTGCTTGACAAAGCATCAAGAGTCGATCTTGGACATTTTGATAATTCTGACTGGCATGACCGTCTAGCCCGCGCAAAACGTGATGTTTCATGGAGACCCGGCGATCTTACATGGTCGGTCCTTGGCTTATCCGGCAATATTGTTACTATAATTTTAATGGCAGGATTGCTGGCAAGTCTTCATTGGTTATTAGTTGTTCTTGCATTAGCCACCTCATTGCTTTCATTGATAATTGAAAGTCGTGTCACTTCTCGTTTATATAAATATTATTACCAGGAAACGCCTGAAGAAAGAGAAAGAAATTACATCGGCGAATTATTAATTCAACCAAGGACGATCAAAGAGATCAAAGCTTATGTACTGGCCGATTATCTTTTAGGGAGACACAAAAAAATCTCAGATCATCTTTTCAAACAAAGAGAAAAAATGTATCAGTCAGGTGTCAGGATCTCAATGATAAGTGGACTTGTAACAGGAACAACGCTGGCACTTGCGTATGTGTTTGTAGGCTTGCGAGGCATACAAGGCACTATTGATCCCGGTGGAGTAGTATTAGTGATTGGCGCTTTTTCATCCGTGGCCGGAACACTTGGTCAAATATCAAGCACATTTGTTGCAGTTGATCAGCACACAAGATTTCTTGGTGATTACTTTTCATTTCTTAAAATTGAAGCGTTACTTCCTGTGCCTGAAAAGCCAACATCAGTTCCTGATGGACCGGTGGATAACATCAGTTTTGAAAACATCAGTTTTCATTATCCTGGTGGTCATGGTGAAGCGATCGAGAATTTGAATTTGAATATACGAAGGGGTGAATTGATCGCATTGGTTGGGGAGAATGGCGCAGGAAAAAGTACACTGGTTAAATTATTACTTCGTTTTTATGATGTACAAAACGGCTCCATAAAAATTGGCGGTATTGATGTGAAAGATATGGATCCAGAAACCCTGCGCAGTCGCATTGGAATATTATTCCAGGATTATGCAACGTATGAACTTTCAGTAAGAGAAAATGTAATGATGGGCTGGCCTTATGGCGAAGCTGATGATGAAAAAGTGATGAAGGCATTAAGAGATTCACGAAGTGAATGGCTGGTAAAGAAAATGGCAAATGGGCTTGATTCAAAAGTGGGAAGATTGTTTGAAGGCGGGCATGATCTATCCGGCGGCGAATGGCAACGACTTGCATTAGCAAGGATCATGTATCGCAATGCAGATATCTGGATATTGGATGAGCCGACTTCTTCACTTGATCCTGAAGCGGAAGCTGCGATCTTTGCAGAGTTAAAAGAAAATTTGAAAGGAAGAATTGGAATTGTGATCTCTCATCGTTTTTCAACTGTTCGTATTGCAGACCGCATTGCCGTTATTGACGAAGGACATATTAAAGAACTCGGCACACACCATGAGTTATTGGCTGCCGGAAATACTTACGCACGGTTATTTGAGTTGCAGGCTTCTGGTTATCGATAAACTTTGATTGCGACTGCCCATATTGCCAAAAAACCAAATTTTAAGAATTCCTTTTAAAATACATGGCTAACTCAGTCAAATAAAAGTAAGAAGAGAGGTACTTTTCACGTTTATCAGAAGTGCTGCAATTAGGGCTTTGTTTGACTGAAATTGATTTCAATTTTCGATTTCGTTACTGATTCGCCTCATAAAGCATCCAAATCAAAGAAAAAACCATTTTCGTGCCGTCTGTTTATAATAATAAATATTTGTTTAAAAAAGCCCTATTCTCATTATTAAAGAAAAATAAAAAAATTTTATTCTTCTATCCTATACTTTTCGTTATTGCTATAAATTCATCTTGTTCTGCAAATGCCCAATTTGCTATCGACAGTTCGTATATAAAAAAATTTGATAAGGAAAATGATGTTGAGGTATATACAGGTGTGACAAAAACATCTTTCCGTTTCCGCGAATTTGCCAACGATAATTTTATCAGCCAGCATAAATTGTTTGCTAATACCAGCGCCTATACTGGCTTTACAATCAATTATAACTGGTTATCACTTAATTTTTCAAAGAATATTCCTAATACTTCTGTTGCCAGGCAGAGTACTTCCATCAAGGCGGTGGGTATTCATTTGCGTAAAACCCATGAAAAATTTTTATTCGAAGCCGGAACAAACAAATATCGGGGACTGATACTGCAGGTGAACAGGCGGCAACGGGAATATGAATATTATGATGATATAAGTTACAGGAGTTACTTTACCCGGATCTCTTATATTTTCAATGCTGAAAAATTTTCCTTGAATGCTGCAAGAAATTATTCTGTATTGCAGGCTAAAAGTGCAGGTAGTTTTATAGCGATAGTTTCCCCTTTCTTTCAGCGTTTTACTTTAAAGGGGGGATTTGATGAATATGAAGAGTCAGACAGTACATTTCTTTCCGAAATAAGCAAAAAACCCTTTTCAGTTAATTTGCTGGTCAGCGGTGGTTATACTTACAATTTTATTTTTAATGAAGGTAAATGGAGCATCAACCCGGCCATTTTCATAGGGCCGGCAATCGAAAAAAATACATATCCACAAGAGAGCCGGTCATTAAAGCTTATTGCTAATTATCAGCTGGTGCTAAATGGCGGATACAACGGACAGAATTTTTATTTTCATGTAAATGCAGTTTATAATAATAACAGTTTTCATTTTATGAATTCTAAAATGTCAATTCATAACCGTGGGGTAAGTCTTACGTGTGGCTACAGAATGGGGAAATTAAGAAACAAAATATTTGGGGCGCTTTGATAGCAAGTCTATTTTTCATGCTGCACACCTTCCTTCACACGAAATACATGAAGCACATAGGGGAATAATGCATCAATAGTTTCAGCAGCACCTTTCGGAGAACCGGGTAAGGTTATTACCAATGTATTTTTTATAAATCCAGCTACTCCACGTGAAAGCATCGCATAAGGAGTTCTTTGTTGTCCATAATTCCGTGCAGCTTCCATTATTCCCGGGATCTCTCTATCAAGCAAAGGAGCAATTGCATCTGGTGTAACATCTTTTGGAGACAAACCAGTTCCGCCTGTTAAAAGGATAAGATCATAATCCTCTTTGCTTAATTGTCTTACTTTTTCTTGTATCGTTGAAAGATCGTCGGGAATAATTGCCTGGTGAGCTACAGTCAAATTGAGTTGTTCCAATTTTTCAATAATTGTTTTACCGCTTTTATCTTCCCTTGCTCCTGCCGCAACACCATCGGAACAAACAATAACGGCGCAACGAAGATCATTGGATTGCTGATCTTTAAAATCTGTTTTGCCACCCTTCTTTGTTTCCAGTCTAATTGCTGAAATCTCAACTCCTTTATCAAGGGGCTTCAGCATATCATAGATCGTCAAAGCAGTAACAGCAGCGCCGTGCATTGCTTCCACCTCTACACCGGTTTTATAGATCGTATGAACTTCTACCCGGATGATAATATTTAAACCATCGAGCTCATGAGTAATAGAGGCATATTCTACAGGCAAAGGATGACAATCAGGAATTACATCACTTGTTTTTTTAATTCCCAACAAACCTGCAGCTCTTGAAAATTCAAACACATCACCTTTAGGAACTTTTTTATTTTTTATTACATCAATTGTCTCTTGTTGCGAAACAGAAACAATTGCAGTAGCGATCGCTTTGCGCAGGCTGTTTGATTTTGATGTAATGTCGACCATAAATTATTTATTCTCCTTCCAATGATAAGTTTCATCCGTTAGCATTTCCTTTCCCCACACCGGCAATTCTGCTTTTAATCTTTCCACTGTTTCTTCGCAGGCATCAATCGCTGCCTTGCGATGAGCGGATGATGTAAAAACAAACAAGCTTATTTCACCGGCTGCTACTTTACCCAAACTATGATATACATGCATACATGTCAGATCATATTTCGCAAAAATTTCTTCACGGATCGTAAGCATTTTTTCCATCGCCATGTCTTCATAAGCAGTGTACTCTATTGAGGCTACTTCTTTGCCATCAATTTTATCGGCTCTTACCTGTCCCAAAAAAATACTGTGACCGCCAATATCAGTTTTGCTGCTATGCTTTTGAATGCTATCAGCAATAAATGATGAAGCAATTGGTCCTTGCACAAATATGTTCTTTGGTTTTCTTTCTTTCATACCGGTTGTTTTGCCCGATCCTGTTTCCATTGTACGATCCCACCACGTAAACTATAAATTTTTTTTGCGTCTCCAAAAATACCAGATAAAATCTTTGCAGCCTGTAAACTTCTTTTTCCTGATTGGCAAAAAGCAATGACAGTATCCGATTTTATCAATGAAATATTGTCTGCCAACTGTGCCAATGGGATCCTAATATGATTGAATTCATTTACTGCCGGCATTTCATTAATCTCTCGTACATCGATCACATCCACATCACTACCCCCGACCATGTTATTAAATATATATGAATCAATTTCTGCTTCTTGTTCTGGCGCTGCACAAAGCCATTCATAATCGGTCTTCAAAAATTCTTTTTCATCTTTTGGAATCAATAACCTTGTTTCTTTCCTTGAAGATAAACTGAGCTGATAAACCTGGTTGTTTAGTGCGTTATAGGTGAACAATTGATCGATCAGCGGTTCGCCAATATTTGTGATCAGTTTTATAGTTTCATTCGCCATCATTGTGCCGATGATACCGGGCAATACTCCAAGCACTCCGGCTTCTGCACAATTCAATACTTCTCCATCTTTTGGTGGATCAGGAAAAATGTCACGATAGTTGACGTCGTCTTCGCCTTTATTTCTGAAAACACTCACCTGTCCTTCAAATTCTGAAATGGCTCCATACACCAACGGCTTATTTAATAACACACATGCATCATTGATCATATATCTTGTAGAAAAGTTATCAGTCCCATCAATGATAATGTCATATTCATCGAAAAGAATTAATGCATTTTGATTCTGAAGTCGATCGTTGTAGGCAATAATTTTTATTTCAGGGTTTAATCCTTGTAAAATTTTCGCTGCTCTATCTGCTTTTGATAAACCAATATCATTTACAGAATACAAAACTTGGCGATGAAGATTGTTTAATGCAACTGTATCATCATCCACTATTCCGATCGTACCAATTCCTGCAGCAGCCAAATATTGTAGTGCAGGACATCCCAAGCCACCGGCGCCGATCACCAATACTTTTGCCTTCAGCAATTTTTGCTGGCCGTCCTCACCAAATTCCGGTAAGATGATCTGGCGATGATAACGTTCATATAAATTCTGATCAATCATTTTTATCCGCCTGAAAAAGGGGGCAATAGTGCCACCGTACTTTTTTTATTTAAGGCTGTGTTTTCTTTTATTACCTGTTTATCTACTGCTATGACATATTTTGTTTTGGTGAATTCCGGATAGTTTTTGTGCAAAGCATTTATCAAGCTATCGGTATCTGCAACATTATCCACAGATACCGAACCCCCGGTTATATCTGCAAGCTTGCCAAACAAAATAATTTTTACACTCATAAAATAATAACAGGATAACAAAATTACTTAGAATTATCTTTGCTCAAAGAGACATTTATGGGTAAGGAAATGAATGAAATCAGTGCTGAACACAAGAGCTTTATCGAGGATCAGCATTTGTTTTTTGTAACTACGGCTCCACTTAATGAAGAAGGCCATATCAATCTTTCCCCAAAGGGGTTTGATTGCTTTCGGGTCCTTTCGCCAACCAGGGTTGGTTACCTTGATATTGTTGGAAGCGGAAATGAAACCTCTGCTCATCTTTTAGAAAATGGCCGTATCACTTTTATGTTTTGTGCTTTTGATGGACCACCGAAAATATTAAGGCTTTATGGAAGAGGGAAAACTGTGTTGCCAGGGGATGGCGAATGGGAAGAACTATCGAAACAGTTTACAATTCTTCCTGCGACAAGACAGATCATTGTTGCAGATATTAATAAAGTAAAATCATCCTGCGGGTTTGGTATTCCTCTTTATGATTACAAAGAAGAAAGAGATCATGCATTTAAATGGGCTGAAAAGAAAGGAGAAGATGGTCTTGAAGAATATAAGAAAGAAAAAAATATGGTAAGCATGGATGGGCTACCTGCGCCGATCGCTTCAAAATTTATTTAACTCTTTCAATAACTATTTTCTGTAGTCCTTTTACATACCTGCGCCCTGTCATTTTATCTGTGGGAGAAACAAGTGCAATTCTATTGTCTAATACAGATGCAGGTTTCCCATCGTTTCCATTCAGAATATAAATTGATTTACCAAGATCATTATTAAAGATCTCATTCCAGGAAAAAACAGCTTTATAATTATCAGAAGCAATACAAACAAAATAATATTCACTCAACACTTTTGGGGCTTCAGCATCAATTTCAACTTTAACCAAAATATCTTTCAGCAAAATTCCTTTAACATTTTTTAAAGTACTTCTTCTTTCCCCAAGATGATTGGTAATAACAATGCTGTCAATTGAATAAGCTTTGTAAGAAGAAAGATCAGCTAAAGAAACCGTTATTTCATTTTTTACTTTTCCTTCGATAGAAAAGTTTTCTGTTGTGGGGATTGGTTTTTGAGCAATCAATGAAAAACTCGTGAAAGTAAAAATTAGAACAAGGATCGATCTCATAAAGTTTAGTTTACGCATTTGTAAATAATAATTTATACGCAGCTATTATCAAAACAACAGCCAACAAGTATTTTAAAAAATCCTGCTTGAGTTTCAACGAGCCAAAATATGCACCGCAAATTCCACCAACAAAAGCAACAGCAACATAGGCATACATATCAGCACTGAAATTAATTCCTTTTTGTAATTGCCCTGCAAGTCCTGACAATGAATTGACAAAAATGAAAATTGCACTTATCGCAGCGGTCTGCTTCATATCTGACCACTTTAATAATAGCAAAACTGGAGATAAGATGATTCCGCCACCAATGCCGATCAGGCCTGAAAGAAAACCAATAGCAGCACCAATGATCAGCGATAAGACGAAGTTTGATTTTTTTATCTCCTCTACCTTGATATTTGCAAAAAATAAAAACCTTACAATAGGTATTATCAATAATATGCCGAGTATTTTTTTATAAACGTTATCATCTACATTTATCAATCCACCAACAAAAGCCATTGGCACTGATGTGATCGCAAATGGCAAAAATATTTTCCAGTTAAAATGTTTGCCGCGGTAGAATTGAATAAACGATGTAAGAGATACAAAAAGATTCAGTAATAAGGCTGTCGGCTTCATTACCTCCGGTGTAATACTGAAGAGAGCCATCAAGGCGAGGTAGCCACTGGCGCCTCCATGCCCGACAGATGAATATAAAAATGCTACAAGAAATAGTAGCAGATAAAAAAGAATAAGACTTTCCACAAGAAATTATTGTGGCAATAAATATACATCAACCAACTCACCATCTTTCAAAGATGTTGTGTCTTCATCAAACTGGATAAGGCAATTGGCTTTTGCAAACGAGCTGAGTCGATATGATTCCTGGGCATCCAGTGGCGCAGCTGTTTTACCATTATAGAAACCTTTGAGAAAATGAGTCAAGCCTGCAGCCTTCTTAAAAGATCCTTCCAAAGGGATCTGTAAAGTTTGCAAACCAATTTTTCTTTTGGATAATTTTTCCAAAGCAGGGATCACATACTGGTAAAAACAGGTTAGCACGGAAGATGGATTGCCGGGTAATCCAAAAACTAACTTGCTTCCCTTTTTCCCAAAATATAATGGCTTGCCAGGTCGTTGCATTATTTTATGGAATAATTTTCCAACACCACATTCTGTTGCTGCCTGCAATACAAAATCATAATCACCAACACTGATACCACCAGTTAACAAAATCACATCAGTTTGTTCTAATGCTTGTTTCAAAGTTCCAGTTACTATTTCAGGCTTATCGGTTGCATATAGAATTTTAATATCATTAATATGCAATTGCTGCAAAACTGCTTCTAGTGCAAAAGAATTTGATTCGTACACTTGCCCATGCTGTAATGGTTCTCCCGGTTCCTGCAATTCATTACCAGTAATAATTATACTTATTGATGGATTGGGGTAGCATTTTACTTCAGTAATTCCGATGCCGGCTAAGAAACCAATTGCGGCAGGTGATAAAATACTCTCTTTTTGTAGTGCTAATTCACCGGCTTTTATTTCCGACCCTTTTAAACGAACACTATTTCCTTGCTTGATTGTTTCATCCTCAATTTTCAATTCTCCATTTTCTACCTGAATTTTTTCCTGCATTATCACTGTATCAGCACCGGCTGGAACTGCTGCACCGGTAAAAATTCGAACTGTGTTTTTAGGTTCAAGAGTAAATGTTTCCTTGCTCCCCGCCGCAACTTCGCCTGCTATTTTTAATCTCTTATGTTTCTTCCAGCCTTCAAAAGAAAAAGCATAGCCATCCATTGATGATTGAGGGAAAGCAGGAATATCGATTGAAGCATACACATCTTCTGCTAATATCAACCCTGCTATATCTTTCAATGGCAAAATCACTGGTTCAAGCGAAGAAACATTTTCTGAAATAATTTTTTTTGCGTCAGTCACAGAGATCATTTCGTGAAAGTTTATTCAATCTAAGTCGCCCCTTTAGGGGACAGGGGGTTTACCCTCCAATAGTTATCATACTTCGATTATGAATTTCTTCAGGATGAAGATGTTCGAAATCTGCAGTGAATTGTCCGCCGAGTTCTTTCGACTTGCTGCGAATGTTCTGATGAATTAAGGGAACAACATCTTCGCCTCTCCGCAATGCTGATAGCAGATCCGTTTCTTTTTCTGCAAACAAACAATTCTTCATTTTTCCATCTGCAGTTAATCGCATCCGGTTGCAATCACCACAGAAATTTGAACTCATGGTGCTTATGATTGCAAAAGTTCCTTTGTGACCCGCTACCTGGTAGCCCTTTGATGTATCATGCTTTTCATCCTGCAATCTTATTACTTCATATTTTTCCCGGATCACTTCCAGCATTTGCTGCATTGTAAAGACTTTATTGCTTGTCCACCTGTTCCCGGTAAAAGGCATGAACTCAATAAAACGCACATGAACCGGTTGCCCTTTTGTCCATTCCACAAAATCGTTGATCTCGCTGTCATTAAGGCCTTTCATCACAACCATATTCACTTTTACATGAAAATTCCTTTTCAATAAAAGTTGAATATTATCATACACTTGTTGAAACTGGTTCCTTCTTGTTATTAGATTAAATTTTTCCGGTTGCAACGTATCTAAACTGATATTCAAGGAATGAACCCCTGACTCTTCGAGAATATCTACAAACTCATGCAGTCTTGATCCGTTGGTAGTGATCGTTAATTTGACCTGGAGCTTTGATAAAGATCTTATTATTTCTCCGGCGTCTTTTCTTACCAACGGTTCTCCACCGGTCAATCTTATTTTATTTACCCCAAGATTGACGAATATTTTTGAGAGGGTTTCAATCTCATCTTTCTGCATCAGCTTTGAAGCAGGTGTAAATTCATATTCCTCTTCTGGCATGCAATAAAAACAACGCAGATTGCAATTATCTGTCAGTGAAATACGGAGATAGTTATGAACCCTGTTATATTTATCAACGATCATTTCCTGAGTTTAGGCGAATTACAAATTTATCAATTCCTGAGCAGCAATGTTTAATTAATTCTGTCTTTGATTCGTAAAAAACCGTTTAGCTAATGCAAAAATTACAGCAGTTTTAAGTATACTGCACGAATTAATACATAATAGACATGGAACTTAAAGGAAAGCGTAATGTAGAAACAGATCCTGTAACCTTATGGAATTTGCTAATGGATGTAGAAATACTTCCAAAAATTGTTCCCGGCATTTCAAAACTGGAAAAGACAGGGGAGAATACTTACAAAACAGTACTGGAAGTAAAGTTTGGGCCCGTTAGCGGCGAGTTTGTCGGTGACATGCAAATGGAGGACATAAGCGACCAAAGATCATTTACTCTCAAAGCTCAGCAACATAATAAAATTGGCACTGTAAATTCCATTATGAAGATCGAATTGATGCCAATTTCTGATACCCTAACAGAGGTCGCTTTTGGTGGTGAAGTAACGATCAGTGGGTTAATGAGTATGATGGGTCAAAAAGTTTTAGGTGGTGTAACCGACATGCTAACCAAACAATTCTTTGCAAATCTCGATAATGAAATAGCAAAGCAGCAAGCGGGTAAATGATCGGTGGGTTATGAGTTTTTCAGATTTTCATAATCTTCCTCTGTATCAATATCAATTTTTCCTTCCGGGAATGGTATAGTTGCCACATCATTCATGTTTCGTTGTATGATCTTCCTGGCGCCTGTATCTCCCGATAATTTCACCAGGTCCTCGAAATATTTTTTATGAAAAAGAGCTGGTGGACCCATCGAATCTCCATAATTACAGGTAACAATTTGTTTGGTTGTCTTTTGCTGGATTTTTATCAATTCGTTTAGTATGGATGATGAAATATGGGGCTGATCACAAACCATAAAGATCAC